>Ga0316222_1000221_pt1 | contig 94183 bp, 97 predicted proteins | sample TBH18011metaG_FD_206008 | JGI IMG/M metagenome (GOLD analysis project Ga0316222, IMG submission 206008) | Freshwater microbial communities from Trout Bog Lake, Wisconsin, USA - TBH18011 | ecosystem: Environmental > Aquatic > Freshwater > Lake > Hypolimnion/Profundal zone | place: USA: Wisconsin...
CGCTCGGGCAAGGTCATCGATATCAAGGTCAGCGAGCGCACCCTCGAGGTCTGGGACGGAAGTGAACTCGTTAAGGCCGTCAAGCGCCTGACGGCGGGCGAAGTCCGGAAGAAGAGGGCAGAATCAAGGGAAGGGGGTTGAAACAACGAGTTCTTGTCAAGGATCAGCTGTTGTTGATCCGTCGAGGCTCAGGTGTTGTTTCACAGCCCTACTGAGGCGACGCGGCGGAGAAGCCCCGACCGCCTCTGGAGCATTGCTGAGTGCCATCGATCTAACTGACGCAAGTCCGAAGTCGTTCGAGCTCGATCTTGACCCTTCTGGGGAGTCGGGTGACTCTCGCTACTTAGGGTAATTCGACCCTTGTCGACGATCTCTTCTCGTCCGATGATCACTACATGGAGCGTCGGCCCTTGCCGAAGTACAGATTGCTCGTACGAAGCATCGTTCTGGCGAGTCTCGTGGGCACGAACTCGGCGGGTGCTGTTGTCGCCTTCGCCGATTCAACGACGACGAGTACCGTGTTGACCTCAACGACCTCAACGACGTCAACGATTCCGACTTCCACCACAACGCTTGGCCCGCGACCGGTGACGACCACGACGATGCCGAAGCGCCCCGCGCCGAACCTACAGTTGGGGAGTCGGGGATCTGCGGTTCTCACTCTCCAGCGTCGACTGGTGTCACTCGGGTACTGGCTCGGACGCCCCGACGGGATCTTCGGTGACAGTACCCAGCAGGCGGTCTACGCCTTGCAGAAGGCCGCCGGTCTTGGCCGCGACGGCGTGGTGGGTCCCTCGAGCGCAGGGGCGCTCGCTCAAGGGGTTCGTGCTCGGCCTCGCAGCAGGTCGGGGAGTCTGGTCGAGATCGACCTGCAACGTGAGTTGCTCATGATTGTGCGCAACGGAAGACTCCTCGCCGCGCTCAATACCTCGACCGGCGGAGGCTACGTCTACGTCGTCAATGGCGCCAGCGCAGTCGCGACGACGCCGACCGGCAGTTTCCACATCTTTCGCGAGGTCGATGGAATCGACATCTCTCCGTTGGGTGAGCTCTGGCGCCCGAAGTACTTCGTCGGCGGGGTCGCGATTCACGGCTACGACTACGTGCCGCCTACGGCGGTATCGCACGGTTGCGTGCGGGTGAGCTTCGAGGCGATGAACTGGTTCTGGGCCGCGAACCTGATGCCTCTCGGTACACGGGTTTGGGTCTACTGAACTGCGGCGCCTGATGCCGGACGACTGGGACGTCGGTGCAACTGGTCGCCGCGCGTCGAGGGGGCTGGTGCGGAGGGAGGGTGGATCCGTGTGGAGGCAACCGAGGTATCCGAGTCACGACTGTGATGTGTGACGTCTCGAACTTCGACGAAGAGCCGCGTTGCCGATCAAGCCCCGCGCGACGAGACCGATATCACGAACGGAGGGCCCTCGGGCCTCTCGTACACACCGTCGGTACGCGTCCTACGAGAGGACGCGTCGGCGGAAGTTGTGGAGGCCGAGCGTGAGGAATCCCGCACAGAAGGTGATGAGGACTGGGTAGATCAGGTAGAGGTGCATGTGGGGGGCGTCGGTGAAGGCCGCGCGCATCCCCTCGTTCACGTACAGCAGCGGATTGACCAACACGATGGTCTGCAGCCAGTGCCAGGAACCGATCTTCACCGGGGCGAGTCGGTTCCACTCGTAGTAGGTGCCGCCGAGGAAGGTGATGGGCAAGATGACGAAGCCGAACATGAGACCGATGTTGCGAGGTTCGAAGCTGGTGCCGAGGACGAGTCCGAGCGATCCCATGGCGATACAGGCGAGCGGCACCATCGTCACGAGCACGAGCCAGTGGATGGAGATGCTCGCCTCGACACCCTTGGCGTGCACGAACGACGCGATGGGCAGGACAATGGCCGCCGAGATGAGACCCTGGATCGCACCGGAGATCACCTTCTCGATCGCCACGAGCCAAATGGGACACGGTGCCTGAACCCGGTCCTCGATCTCGCGGGTGAATCCGAATTCCTGGGACATCTGGAGCGCCACCGATTGTACGCCCTGGAACATGATCGAGATGCCGACCACGCCGGCGACGAGGACGGTGGCGAAGATGCTCTCCGCGTTGGCCGGGCCGCCGCGACCGCCCACCGACTGGCCGATCTTGGGGAAGACGAACAGGAAGACGAAGCACAGGAGGAAGGGCTGGATGATGGTTCGCAGCAGGAAGATCCCGAAATCCTTCTTGAGCACGGTCACGTCACGCAACAACAGCGCTAACAGGGCGGTGCGACCGGCCGTGAACGGCGACCGGCGGGGGCCGACGGTGATCTGGTCAGTGGCGGACGTCGTGGTCATTGGTCGCGTAACTCCTTGCCAGTCAGGCTGATGAACACCGTCTCGAGCGAGGGCTCGGCGACCGACAGGTCCGCGACGCGGAACCCGCCCGTCTCGGCGGCGTTCACCACGCGCGCGAGGAGGCCTTCGCCGCCGGTCACGTGCAGCTCGAGCCCCTTGTCGATGAGGCGGCTGTGGGTCAGGCCTTCGATGGATTCCTCGAGGATGGACGCGAGGCGCATCATGTCGCCCGAGGCTTTGATGGTGACGATGGTGTCAACACCGACTGACCGCTTCAAGCCGTCGGGCGTGTCGAGCGCGAGGATCCTTCCGTGGTCCATGATGGCCACGCGGTCGCAGAGTTGATCGGCCTCTTCCATGTAGTGCGTGGTGAGCAGGATCGTCTGGCCCTCGCCGTTCAGTTGTTGGAGGATCTCCCACAGGGCGAGTCGGCTCTGGGGGTCGAGTCCGGCGGTGGGTTCGTCCATGAAGAGAACGGCGGGCCGGTGAAAGATCGAACGGGCGACCATGAGTCGTTGGGCCATCCCGCCCGACAGGGCGTACACCGAGGCCTTGGCCCACTTCGAGAGTTGGAACTGTTCGAGCAGGCGGTCGGACGTTGCGCGCGATTCCGCCGCGCCGATACCGAAGAGACGTCCGTGGAAGTAGAGGTTCTCCCACACGGTGAGTTGGCGGTCCAATGTGTTGACCTGGGAGACGACGCCCAGGAACTGCTTGGCGATCGCCGGATGCGCCACGACGTCGATTCCCGCGACGATCGCTGAACCCGATGTCGGGACCACCCTCGTGGTGAGCATGCCCGCGACCGTCGTCTTGCCGGCCCCGTTGGGCCCGAGGAGCCCGAAGATCTCTCCGGGAGCGACCGTGAGATTGAGTTCGTCGACGGCTCGAAAGTCAGCCCCCGCGTAGACCTTCGTCAGCCCCGACGTCACGATGACTGGCGCGTCGAGGACCGGGGCGGAAGGGGTCACGAACTTCATCCTAGGCACGGACCTCGAGAAGATTGCGAACGGGTTTCACGGCCGTTGGCGAGGTCGCGCTCGTCGCGTCATCACTTGATCGGCGTTTCGACGCGTCACCGAGGCTGGCCAGGTGCTGCGGTCACTCCTGGTTGCGAAGCAACCGGTAGGTCGGCGTCAACGTCGCCACCTCGCGCACCAGCGCACGCGCGGTCGCCTCGAGAGTCGTCGTCGCGTGGAACACCCCTTCGGTGACGGGAGCGACCTTGAGCGCGATGTTCACTTCTCCCGCGTAAACCAGCTTCAACGCGGCCAGTACGGGCTTGATTGCCTGGACGGCACGCGTGCCCATGGCGGAACCTCCGTAACTCACGAGTCCGGTCGGCTTGGAACGCCACTCGGTGTAGAGGTAATCGAGCGCATTCTTCGTACCGGCGCTGAAACTGTGGTTGTACTCGGGCATGACGAAGACGAACGCGTCGGCGCGCCTGACGCTGGCCGCCCATCGCTTGGTGGGCTCGAACACGTAGTCGCCTTCGATGGGCTGATGGGGCTCGTTGAAGACCGGCAGGTCGAAGTCCGCGAGGTCCACGAGTTCGACGTCGAGGTCCTCGCGTTGACGGGCGATGTCGTAGAACCAGCGCGCCACAGCCGGTCCAACGCGCCCCGGGCGCGTACTGGTGATGATGACCTGAAGGTTCGGCTTGCCCATAGTCGGTGGTGTCAACCTTTCGACCTAGTCGACGATCGTCGTTACGACGTCGGGTGCACCGGTTCGATGGGCGACGCCCCGATTGGGCAGGAAGAAGGTGGGCACGATGCCGATGAGACAGGTTCCGAACGACCACCAGAACGAATGTCCGAAGGCGGAGGCGATCCTCTGCAGATCGTTCATGGTCGGTTTGATGAGACCCGCCTGGATCTGGGCGCCGGTCGCGGGGAACCGCTGGGCGATCTGGGTTTGCAGGACGACGGCGAACACTGCGACGCCGAGTGATCCACCGACCTGGCGAATGATGTTCGTCGCCGTGGTCGCCTTGGGAACGTCCTTGTGGGTGAGGTTGCGATAGGAGGATGCGATCACCGGCATCATGCTGAAGCCGAGTCCAACGCCTCGCACGAGTAGCGCGAGGCCGAGGAAGTAGTAACTCGAGGTAGCGGTGACCGAGGTGTAGAAGAACGTACCGAGCGCCAGCATGGCCATACCGAAGGCCGCCACGTACCGCGGTCCGTGCCGGTCCGAGAGAGAACCTGCGAAGCGCATCACGAGCGCCGCGCCGATGCCCTGGGGAGCCATCATGAGACCGGCCTTCCACGCGGCGTCGCCGCGGTCGACCTGGTAGTAGAGGGGGAGCAGGAACATGGTGCCGTAGAGCGTGGCTCCCGTGAGGAAGATGCCGATGGACGAGACCGAGAACGTGCGGTCCTTGAAGAGGTGCATGTCGATGAGCGGCTCCGGGGCCCGTGTCGAGCGGACGACGAAGAGCACGATCAGGGCCACACCGCCGACGAGGCTGTCCCACACCGCCGCACCGTGGAAGCCACCCTGGCTCGCGACCTCGGAGAGTCCGTACACCACGATGGCCAGACCGGGCGAGAGCAGCAGGAAACCGAGGAGGTCGAAGCGGTGGTCGTTGTCACGGGTGGAGCGGGGCAGGAAGTCCTTGGCCAGCCACAACGCCACGATGCCAATCGGCACGTTGACGAAGAAGATCCACCGCCACGACGTGTTGGAAACGATGATCCCACCAATGACGGGGCCGAGGATCGGTCCGAGCAACTGCGGTACGCCGATGATACCCATGACCCGGCCCATGCGTTGTGGTCCGGCCGCACGCGCCATGATCGCCTGGCCCACCGGCATGATCATGCCGCCGCCCAGACCCTGAAGGACGCGAAAGATGATCAGGCTGCTCGCCGACCAGGCGAAGCCACAAAGAACCGACCCGACGATGAAGAGGGCGAGGGACACCATGTAGACCGGCTTGGCCCCGATGCGGTGCACGGCCCAGCCCGAAACCGGGATGACGACAGCGAGCGCCAGGAGATAACCGGTCGTGACCCACTGAATCGTCGCGAAGTCCACTCGAAAGTCCCCGCTCAGCGTGCGCAGCGCCACGGCGACGATGGTGGTGTCGAGGATCGACATGATGGTACCGAGCACCACCACTATCCCGATCTTGATCAGCGCTGGTTCCAGCGGTTCGTGCTTCGCCATCTCGACTCCTCGTGGCCTTCTAGTCCGACCACACGACCCTAACGGCAGCGCGGTTGACCGAATCGCCACCGGCAAGTCCACCGATGTCGTCCTGGCCCCCGGCCGGGCGTTCCCCGGACGAGTTGGATAAAATGTCTCGAAATGAGCAAGCAGCCCCGTTCCGCGTCCGTCATGCAGGCGGTACTCGACGAGGTCGGCCGCCGGCTCGTCAGCGGCGATGAATCCCAGATTCGAATTCCTGAGATCTGTGAAGCCACGGGCGTCAATTAGGGATCGGTCTATCACCATTTTGGTTCGCGCGACGGCGTCATCGACGCCGCCTACGTGGAACTCTTCAGTCAGTTCGTCGACGAGGACATCGCGACGCTGCGACGAGTGAGCCGAGAGTCGCGGACCCAGGAGGGCTACCTGATTGCGATGTCGAACCTCGTCGGAAGCTTCACCGCGGGTGCCGACCGCGCCAAGCATCGCGCGCTACGAACGCGCATCGTCGCTGCCTCGTTGACCCGGCCTGAGCTGCGACTGGTCATCGGCAGGACCCAACAACGACTCACCGAGGAGCTGACCGAGGTCGTCAGATTCGGTCAGGACGCCGGTTGGTTGCGCAACGACCTCAGCCCTCATGCGCTGGCGGTCGCCGTGCAAGCGTTGACCATCGGGCGCACGCTCGATGACGTGTCCGCGACACCCATCACGAGCGAGGAATTGGAGCCGTTGCTGTCGGTCTTGCTGCTGAGCATGCTGCGCAGCGACTGAGGGCTCGCCAGGCGCGCGGGGTTGTGCTGAACTGCGTGCGTGAGGCTCATTCGCTATCTGCTGTCGGCACTGGTCGTGGGGACCCTCGGCGTCGCGGTGACGCAACCCACCGCCATCAACACCCCGTCCCCACCGGCGATACCGTGTTCGGTGTCGTCGCTCAGTGCGGCCTTCACCGGCCCCCTGCGCATTACCGACGTTGCGCAGTTCGCCTGCGTGCAGGGCTGGGCCTTCATGTGGGCGACGGTGGGCAGCGGTCCGCACGCCGTCGGGGTCACCGAGGTCCTGCACTTCGACACACCACGTGACGCGTGGCGCGTGTCGCTGCGCTCGAAGGTCTGCGTGCCGGGGACCATGCCGCGTTACATCTACCTCCGTGGGTGCTTCTCCAACTAGGGAAGTCGCCTCGATCTGAGGTACATCACCTACGCTTCAGGTCGTGCATCGTCGTGGATTCGCCTCATTGGCCTGGGCCTCGGTGCAGGACCTCTTCGATCAGGGCACCGCCTTTGGGCGGTTGGCCCTCGTGCACGTGATCATGATGGCCGGCGACACCCTCGTCACCGTCTCGCTCGCCGGTTCCTTGTTCTTCTCGGTGTCACCCACCGAGGCCAAGGGGAAGGTCCTCGCGTACCTGCTTCTGACCATCGCGCCGTTCGCTGTCGTCTCGCCGTTGCTCGGACCGCTCATTGACAAGTCGGCGAACGGTCGCCGGATCCTGGTAGCGCTTTCGGCGGGTCTACGTGCGATTCTCTGCTGGTCCATGAGCCAGCACCTCAACTCACTCTGGCTCTTCCCGGAGGCATTCCTCGTTCTCATCTCGTCGAAGTTGTACGTCGTGACGCGCGGCGCCCTCGTTCCCGAGATGGCCCGAACGGATCAGTTCCGCGAGCACGCGGCCAAGGTCGGTGAATCGGGCTGGCCGCAACGTGATGAGAAGGACGAGAACGGCTTTGCCGGGTTCAACGCGCAGTTGACCCTTCTGGGCACGCTCGTGGGCCTGCTCGCGGGCTCGGTGGGCGCGGGGCTCTTGAAGGGCGTCGGGGCGCCGAGCGTGCTGATCGCCGCGTCGCTCGTGTTCATCGCGGCGACGGTGGCGAGCGTACGGCTCCAACGACCATCGAAGGCTGTCCGTGAAGAGGTGACCGCGCTCACGCAGGCGCAGCGCGACCTCCAGGCACTCAATCCCACTGGTGACGTGGAAGTCTCATGGGGACTCTCCGCGTCGGCCCTGATGCGCTTCTCCGTCGGTTTCACGACCTTCCTTCTGGCCTTTGGTCTTCGACGAGAGCATGCGGGACTTGACTGGTTCGCGTTCGCGCTGGTGATCAGCGGCGTCGGCGCTCTGTTGGGGCTCGGGATCGTCACGAGGATTCGTAACGCCGTTCGTGAGTCGACGCTGATGACGATCGCGTTGCTCGCGACCGGTCTGGGCGCGGGGGTTGCGTCGTTCTACCCTTCGCTCGTCGATCAGGTGCTGCTCGCCGGTTGGCTCGGAGCGTGTGCGGCGGTGGTGCAGCCGAGCTTCGACGCGATCACGCAGCGACTCGTTGCGCCGGGCGCCCAGGGGCGAACCTTCGCCCGTTTCGCCGTACGCCAGCAACTCCTCTGGGTCGTCGGCGCGGTGATACCTGTCGGTATCGCCCTCCGATTCGCGACGGGGGATCGATTCCTCGCGTTGATGATGTCCGCCGCAGGTGTGGTCTACGGGGTTGGGCGTCGGTTCGCTCGCCGTTGAACGGCCGAGGCCACTCGGTGAACCCGTGACGACCGACAATGGGCGTCATCGTCGTGCGACGCCCGCCGCTACCGACGAACAGATCTCGCCCCTTGAGAACTATGCTGCCTAGCGACATGGCCATCACCCCACGATCTGTTCAAGATTTCCCCGACTTCTCGCATCTGCCACACGTCGTGATCATCGGGGGAGGGTTTGCCGGTATCGCCACTGCGCGGGGCCTCGCCAACAAAGACGTTCGCGTGACCATTGTCGACAAGCACAACTTCCACACCTTCCTTCCGCTGCTCTATCAGGTCGCGACCGCCATGCTCGAGCCGGCCGAGGTGGCCTACCCGATTCGTACGATCTTCGGCAAAGCCGAGAACGTCGGTTTTCGCCACGCCAAGGTTCGTGAAGTCGACCATGCGCGAAGCGTGGTGGTCCTCGAGGACGATTCCGAACTCGCTTTCGACCATCTGGTCGTCGCCACGGGGGCGACTGCGGCGTTCTTCGGTATTCCGGGCGCGTCACAGTTCGCCATGCCGTTGTACTCGCTCGCTGACGCCCGCAAGCTTCGCAACCGCCTCCTGATCTCGCTCGAGGAGGCCGACGCCAGCGTCGACACCACGCCGATCACGCTGAACTTCGTGATCGTCGGTGGGGGACCCACGGGCGTCGAGACCTCGGGCGCGCTCTCCGAACTCATCCGTACCGTGATCAAGCGTGACGGTCTGCGCATCGACCCGTCGCGAATCCGCGTGATGCTCGTGGACATGGCGCCTCGCCTGCTCACGCCTTTTCCGGAGAAGGCCAGTCAGTACGCCTTCAAGGAACTAGAGGCGATGGGCGTGGAGATTGAATTCGGCCGGTCCGTGGTCGAGGTGGAGGAACGCGCCATCAGGTTTGCCGATGGTGAGCGCTTGAAGGTGGCGGCAGTCATCTGGGCCGCGGGCGTAACCGCGAGTGGCACGCTCGCGCACGACCTGCAGGCCTCGTCGGGGCCCGGCGGGCGGGCCCGGGTGATGACCGACCTTCGCCTGGTCGAGAGTCGCAACGTCTGGGCCGTGGGCGATGCGGCGGCGGTACCGCTCGACGCGACGACCCTCTGTCCCCAGTTGGCACCCGTCGCCATGCAATCGGGCCGTCACTGCGCCGAGCAGATCCTGCGCGTGCTGCACAACGAACCGACGAGACCGTTCAAGTACAAGAACAAGGGCATCATGGCCACCATCGGCCGTCATGCGGCCGTCGCCCAACTCCCCGGCGGCAGGGTGGTCAAGGGCACGACCGGGTGGTTGGCGTGGCTCGGCCTGCACCTGTGGTACCTGGTGGGTTTTCGAAACCGCCTGCGCGTCATGATCAACTGGACGTGGCGATACTTCGACTGGCCCTCGGGACCCCGGCTCATCGTCGCCGACGCCGAGACCGCCGAGTAGTCCCCGCGGGCCCGAAGGCCCACGGGGACCAACGACTACGAGAGGCGTGACGCCAGGTCGTCGACCTCAACACCCAACTGTGCCGGGAGTCGATCGCCGAACTGCGCGAAGTGCTCGCGGATGCTCGGCACCTCGCGTCGCCATTCGTCCGTGTGCACGGTGAGCAGCTCGACCATGTCCGCTTCGGAGACGTCGAGACCGTCGAGGTTGATCGACGACATCGTCGGCACGTAGCCGATCGGGGTGTCGATGGCCTCGGCCCGACCTGCGGACCGTTCGAACACCCATTCGAGCACCCGGCTGTTCTCGCCGTACCCGGGCCAGAGCCAACGGCCATCGTTGCCCTTGCGGAACCAGTTCACGTAGAAGATCTTCGGGAGCGCGGACTCGTCGAAACGTTCGGCGAAACCAAGCCAGTGACCGAAGTAGTCGGCCATGTTGTAACCACAGAACGGCAGCATCGCGAAGGGGTCGCGGCGCAGGTTGCCAACGGCGCCCGTCGCAGCCGCGGTGGTCTCTGACGCCATGATCGATCCGAGGAAGACGCCGTGCTGCCAATTCCTTGACTGGAACACGAGTGGCACGACGCTCTCACGCCTTCCTCCGAAGAGGATCGCGTCGATCGGGACACCCGCGGGGTCCTCCCATTCGGGCGCGATACAGGGGTCCTGGCCGGCCGGCGCGGTGAAGCGCGAGTTGGGGTGCGCGGCGGGAGTGCCGAGCTCCTTGGACCAGGCCTGCCCCTTCCAGTCGGTGAGACCTTCGGGCGGTTCGCCCATCCCCTCCCACCACACGTCGCCGTCGGCGGTCAGCGCGGTGTTGGTGAAGATCGTGTTCGCCTCAATGGAGTACATGGCGTTGGGGTTGGTCAGCATGTTCGTGCCCGGAGCGACACCGAAGAACCCGGCCTCGGGGTTGATCGCGTAGAGACGGCCGTCGGCCCCTGGCTTCATCCAGCAGATGTCATCGCCGATGGTCTCGACCTTCCAGCCCGGCAGTGTGGGTACGAGCATGGCGAGGTTGGTCTTGCCGCAGGCGCTCGGGAACGCCGCCGCGACGTAGCGCGCCTCGCCCGCTGGATTCGTCAATTTCAAGATAAGCATGTGTTCGGCCAGCCATCCCGCGTCACGACCGAGCACCGACGCGATGCGAAGGGCGAAGCACTTCTTGCCCAGCAGGGCGTTGCCGCCGTAGCCGGATCCGAAGGAGATGATCTCGTGGGTTTCGGGGAAATGCACGATGTACTTGTTCGCGGCGTTGCAGGGCCACGTGACGTCGGACTGACCCTCGGCGAGGGGCATGCCGACGGAGTGCAGGCAAGGAACGAAGGTTCCTTCGTCGCCGAGGACCTTAAGGGCGCCTTCGCCCATGCGCGTCATGATGCGCATCGAGACCGCGACGTAGGGCGAGTCGGTGATCTCGACACCGATGTGCGAGATGGCCGATCCCAGTGGGCCCATCGAGAAGGGCACCACGTACATGGTCCGTCCCTTCATTGAACCCTCGAAGAGTCCGTTCAATGTCGCACGCATCTCGCTCGGGTCGCACCAGTTGTTGGTGGGGCCAGCGTCGATCTCTCGCTCTGAGCAGATAAAGGTTCGGTCCTCAACGCGAGCGACGTCGCCCGGGTCCGATGTTGCGTAGTAGCTGTTGGGTCGCTTCGAGTCCGAGAGTTTGGTGAAGGTCCCCTGATCGACGAGCAACTGGCAGAGATCTGCGTATTCCTTCTCTGAACCGTCGCACCAGTGGATACGATCGGGAGTGGTGAGTTGCGCTACTTCTTCAACCCAATCGATGAGTTTCTTGTTGCGGGTCGGGTACGTCACTTCAGAATCCTCCATTCCAAGCCCGACGCACTCTTGCGACGGTGACCTAGCGAACCAGGGCCATGTCCTCGTCGGTTGACCCATCTGCCCCCTCAGGAGAGCGCGCCCGACGTGAAGACGACGTATTGGAGCGTATCGCCACAATCGTCGGTCGGCATTCAATTCCGAAAGGTGAGCGCCATATTGGTGACGATGCGGCTGTTTTGGCGCCCTTCGTCGGCGAGGCCCTCGTGAGTACCGACGTCGCGGTCTTGGGCGTTCACCTGGACGAATCGCTCTTCCCCCTGGAGGATCTGGGCTTCAAGGCCGTCGCCTCGGCGGTGTCGGACCTCGCGGCGATGGGTGGACGACCTCGCGGCGCCGTGATCGCCGTCAGCTCACCGGTGGGCACCGACCTGGAGGAGCTGCATCGAGGCATCGCCGACGCCGCGGCGATGACCAGTTGTCCGATCGTCGGCGGGGATCTCACCAACGCGCGCGACGTGTCGGTCGCGGTGACCGTCTTTGGCGAGTGCCCCGGCCGCGGGGCCGTGCTTCGCAGCGGCGCGCACGCGGGTGACGAGATTCTGGTGACGGGTCCGTTGGGACGTTCCGCGGCCGGACTGCGACGCCGTCGAGCGGGCGCGTCGCTGAACGACGAGTTGGTCATCGCCCACCGGCGGCCGTGGCCGCGCTTGAGCGAGGGCATCGCCGCGCGAGGTGCGGGGGTCAGCGCGATGATGGACCTCAGCGACGGGATCGGGCTTGATCTCCATCGTCTGGCCGATGCGTCCAAGGTAGGTTTCGAACTTGATTCGATCCCCGTGGCGCACGGCGCGACGCTCGATGAGGCGATCAGTGGCGGCGAAGACTACGAGTTGCTGATCGTCACGAACGATCCGGACCGGCTTCGAATGGTGTTCCTCGACCGGGGTCTTCGCTCACCGATTACGGTCGGACACGTCGTGGCCGACGCGTCGGTGAGGACGTACGAGGGAGAACCGTTCGAGCGAAAGGGATGGCAACACCAGCTCTGACGAGCCGGTGTGACTAGGCGACGGTCGTGCGGCGTGAAGGCTTGGTGACCTTGCCGGAGCGCAAACACCCGGTGCACACGTTCATGCGAACCGGTGTGGCACCCACCAGCGCGCGTACGCGCTGGATGTTCGGATTCCAACGACGCTTGGTGCGACGGTGGGAGTGCGAGACGTTCATGCCGAAAGACGGCTTCTTGCCGCAGATTTCGCAGACTGATGCCATGATGAACTTGCTCCTTTGTCCCAGCCTCGCTCGTGCGAGCGCCGGTGTAAACCGAATGTCCATTGTAGCATCGCTACCAATGACCACAACGACAACGCTGTCAGCCGGCCAACTTCGCGCCGCAATTTGCACGTTTGGGGAGCTTTTGCGCTCCCACAAGGACGTTATCAACCGGCTCAACGTCTACCCCGTGCCCGACGGCGACACCGGCACCAACATGACGCTGACCATTGAATCAGTGATCGCCGAGCTCGACCAACTCGAGGCGGATGCCCCGATGGAGCAGGTGAGCAAGGCCATCGCCCACGGCTCCTTGATGGGGGCCCGTGGTAATTCGGGAGTCATCCTCTCCCAGCTCCTGCGTGGACTGGTCGAACGTTTTCCCACGGATGGCGACGTCGACACCGACCTGCTCGCCGAATCCTTCGAGCACGCCGACGTCCTCGCGCGCCAAGCGGTGGTGCGCCCCATCGAGGGCACGATCCTCTCGATCGCTCGCGCGGGAGCCGAGGGCGCGCGAAGCGACACCACGTCGCTCGCCTCGATGTCGAGGGCGGCGCGCGAGAGCGCCAAGTTGGCGCTCGCCTATACGCCAGAACAACTCGCGGTGCTCAAGCAGGCGGGCGTCGTCGACTCGGGTGGCGCCGGACTCCTCCTCTTCTTTGACGCCTTGTGCCACGTCGTCGCGGACGATCCATTGCCCGAGCCTCCACCGCTCGACTCCATCGAGGTGCACGTCCACGAGCAGCCGGCCATCTACGCCGGGGGCGACATCGCCGACCTGCGCTACGAGGTCATGTACTTCCTCGACGCGGACGACACCAAGATGCACGCCTTTCGTGACGTGTGGGCGGGGATCGGCGATTCGATCGTCATCGTGGGCGGCGACGGCCTGTACAACTGCCACATCCACACCGACGACATCGGAGCGTCGATCGAGGCCGCGCTGGACGTCGGCCGCCCTCGAGGGATCCGCATCACCGACCTGAGCGAGCAGGTGATCGAGGAGCGTTGGGTTCGTGAGGCCAACGCCGAGCCGGACATCGACCTCGAGGAGGAACCGCCGCCCGCGACCTCGGTCGTGGCCGTGGTCGTGGGCGAGGGGATCGGACGGATCTTTCGAACGCTCGGCGTGCGCGTCCTGGTGAAGGGGGGTCAGTCAATGAACCCTTCGACCGCGGACCTCGTCAGCGCCGTTCGCTCGACCGGCTCGCAGCAGGTCGTCATCCTGCCCAACAACAAGAACATCCGTCCCGTCGCCGAACAGGTCGCGTCGATCGTCGATCAGACCGTGACGGTGGTGCCGACCAATTCGATCGTCGAGGGCTTTGCCGCGCTACTCGCCTACGATCCCGACGCCTCGGCGCAACAGAACGCCAAGGCGATGGGTGCCTCGGCGGGCAGCGTCGTCGCCGGCGAAGTGACCCAGGCGGTGCGTGACACCACGACCGACGTGGGCGAGGTCCACGTCGGGGACTGGATCGGGCTCAGCGCCAAGGGCGTACGCTCGGTGGCCGACTCCATCGCAGTCGCGAGCAACCAGTTGCTCAGCCAGCTGATCGGCCCGGAGCACGAGCTCGTCACCATCATCGAGGGCGAAGGCGCGACACCAGCCAACACCCGTCGAATCACCGACTTCCTCGCCGACCAGCACGGCGAACTCAGCGTCGAGGTCCACCACGGCGGACAGCCCCTCTACCCCTATTTCTTCGGCATCGAGTGAGTGATTCGGCACCTCGCCGACTACGCCAACTGGGCGACGTTCCGGTAAGCCAACTGCGCCACGTGGGCGAGAAGCGCACCGCGGCGCTCGCGTCACTCGGTATCGAGAACGTCTTCGACCTGCTGACGGTCTATCCGCGCCGTTACATCGACCGCACGAAGCGGGTGGACCTGTCGGACCTGACGGTGGGAGAAGAGGCCGCGGTCTTCGCTGAGGTGCAGAAGGTCTCGAGCCGGCGCACGAAGCAGGGCAAGGTCATGGTCGAGGTCACGGTCAGCGACGACGGCGGCGCCATGAAGGTGGTGTTCTTCAACCAGGCGTGGCGTGAACGTCAACTCGTGGTCGGCGTCCAGGCGCTCTTCTTCGCCAAGGTGACCGAGTACAAGGGCCAGCGTCAGATGACCAATCCGGTGGTCGACGTCATCATCGGCGCCTCGGGCGAGGAGCGCGACGCCTCGCGCGTGGGCCGCGTGGTGCCGATCTATCCCGCGTCGGGCAAGGCCGGGCTCACGAGTTGGGAGATCGGCGGCTTCATCGACGAGTCACTGCGCAGGGCGGGACCGCTCCTCGACCCCCTCCCGAGCGACGTGCGTGAGAAACTCGGCCTCGTCGAGCGTACCCAGTCGTTCTGGGGCATCCACCTCCCCTCGGACATGGACGAGGTGGCCCCGGCGCGGCGTCGCCTCGCGTTCGACGAGTTCTTGCGCCTGCAACTGCTGCTCGCACTGCGCCGACGACGTCTCGAGCAGAGTGCGGCCGGGATCCGCCACCCCATCGATCTCGGTGACCTCGACGTCGAACCGGGATCGTTGCGACTGGCGACCTCGTCACTCGTTCGACAATTCCTCGCCGGGCACCACTTCGCGCTCACCGGCGCGCAACGACGGGTGCTCGAGGAGATCGCGCGCGACATGGCCTCGCCCCTGCCGATGCATCGGCTCTTGCAGGGCGACGTCGGTTCGGGCAAGACCGTCGTCGCGCTCACCACCGTGCTCGCCGCCATCGACGGGGGCCGTCAGGGGGCGTTGTTGGCGCCGACCGAGGTGCTCGCCGAACAGCATCTCGCCTCGCTGCGGGCCGACCTGATGGGCCTCACGACGAGCGACGACTCGGTGCTCGGAGGCGAGCGCCCACTCTCGGTGCAGCTCCTGACGGGACGCGTGAGGGCCAAGGACCGTCAATTCGTGTTGGACGGCCTGCGAAGTGGGGCGGTCGACGTCGTGGTCGGCACGCACGCACTGTTGACCGACGACGTCCGTTTCAAGTCGCTCGGCGTCATCGTCATCGATGAGCAGCACCGTTTCGGTGTCGAACAGCGCGCCACGCTGCGCGACAAGGGGCGAACCCACTCGGACGAGCGCGCGGACCCCGACCTGCTCGTCATGACCGCGACGCCGATTCCCCGCACCGCCGCCATGGTGGTCTTCGGAGACCTCGATCGCTCGGTACTCGACGAGATGCCGAGGGGGCGCATTCCGATCGTGACCGAGTGGGCGAAGGACGCGAGCGCCGTCGAGGGTTGCTGGCGACGAGTGCGCGAGGAGGTCGCGGCCGGGCGACGGGCCTTCGTGATCTGTCCGCTGGTCGAGGAGTCCGAGCGCATCGAGGCGACCAGCGCCGTCGAGGAACGGACCCGTCTCGCGCTCGAGGAGTTGCGTGGACTCAGCGTGGGCCTGCTGCACGGCCAGATGAAGGGAACCGAGAAGGACGAGGTCATGGCGCAGTTTCGAACGGGGGAACTCAATGTGCTGGTCGCGACGGTCGTGGTCGAGGTCGGTGTCGACGTACCCGAAGCGAGCGTGATCGTCATCGAGGACGCGTGGAGGTTTGGTCTCGCCCAGCTCCACCAGTTGCGTGGCCGGGTGGGGCGCGGCGCGGTGCAGAGTTACTGCTACCTCCTCGGAGACCCGCCGAACGAGGAGGGGGCCACACGCCTGCGGGCCCTCGTGGACTCGAGTGACGGTTTCGCCCTCGCCGAGATCGACCTTGACCTACGCGGTGAGGGAACGCTGCTCGGTGTACGCCAGCGCGGACGCAGCGACCTGCGCCTCGCGTCGCTGCGAAAGGATGAGGATCTGTTGTTGGCGGCGCAGGACGTCGCCTCGTCGATGGTCGCCCTGGATGGCTTGGCGAGCGCGCCCGACATGGTCGATGAACTGCGCCTCTTCGTCGACGACGAGGAAGCCGACTACCTTTTCAAGTCCTGAGCACGGCCAGCGCCTACCCTTGAGGGGTGCGAGTAATTGGTGGTGCGGCCCGTGGACGTCCGCTGAAGGCGAAATTGCCGGCGACTGTCCGTCCGACAACCGACTACGCCCGCGAGGCGATCTTCTCGATGCTGGAGAGCCGTGGGGGATTGGTGGACCTCGTCGTGGTCGATCTCTACTGCGGATCGGGGGCGCTCGGGATCGAGGCGCTCTCGCGAGGGGCGTCCAAGGTGTACTTCATCGACAGCGACCCCTTGTGCCTCGCCGCCGCCAAGAAGAACCTCGAACCCCTGAACCTGAGGGGCGAGGCCGTCTTCATCCGCTCGACGCTGCCGGCATGGCAGCCCCCTGCGGACCTGGACCTCGTACTCGCCGACCCGCCCTACGGGCCACTGGACCTCGCGGCCCTGCTCCAGGACGTCGTGGCGTCGCGCGTGGTGATCGAGAACGACCGCCACATGGACGCCCCGACCGGATGGACGGTCACCAAAACGAAGCGGTACGGCACTACGCTCGTAACGATGTTGGAGCCTCACGAAGGGGATGACGAGTGACGGTTGGACTAATCCCGGGTTCCTTCGACCCGTTTCATAACGGCCACCTCGAGGTCGTCGAGCGGGCCTCGCACATCTTTGACGAGATCGTCGTCGCCACGATTCGCAATCCGCAGAAGTCCGAGGCGCTCTTTGACCTCGACGAGCGGCGCGAGATGATCGCCGAGTCGTGCGCCCACATCACGAATGTTCGAATCGTGTCGATTTCGACGTTGCTCGTCAACGTCGCGCGCGACGTCGGGGCGACGGCCATCGTGAAGGGCCTGCGGGCGGTCTCGGACTTCGAGAGCGAATTGCAGATGGCCCAGATGAACCGTTCCTTATCCGGTGTCGAGACGCTGTTCATCCCCACCAGCTCGGGCCATTCGTTCATCGCGTCGCGGCTCCTGCGCGAGGTGGCCCGCTACGGCGGCGACGTCTCGCAGTTCGTTCCGAAGTCGGTCGCCGCGCGACTTCAAGAGATCTTCCCCGGAGGTGACCATGACGTCCTTTGACGGTTACGACAATCCAGACGAGTTCATCGAGCAGTCCGGCCGACACGCCCGACGTGACATCGAATCGGACCTGCGCGAGTTGGTCGAACTGATCGCCAACGCCAAGCAGATGCCCCTGTCGAACTCGGCGCTCATTCCGCGCGAGGACGTGTTGGCGTTGCTCGAACAGGCCCTGCACAGCCTGCCCGAGGAGATCCGCGAGGCCCGGTGGGCCCTGCGCGACCGCGAGGAGCTGATGGCCGCCGAGATGCAAAAGGCCCAACAACTGATGGACCAGGTGCGAGCGGAAGCCGCACGCATGGTGGACAAGACCGAAATCGTGCGCCAGTCGCGACTGCGCTCGGACCAGATCATCGCCGACGCGCAAGCGCAGGCGCGCCAGATGATCAACCAGTCCGAGGACTTCATCGACGGCAAGTTGGGCAATTTCGAGATCGTGCTCGAGCGTTTGCTGAAGACGGCCCGATCCGGTCGGGAACGACTGAGCGCGCAGGGGCTCCCCACCTCGATGATCGAGCCCGCACCGTCGCTCGAGGCTCAGCAGTACGGGGCCCACGATGGTGACTACCGCGAGGCTCCCGCGGCGGACAAGTCATCCTTCTTCGATCAGGACGCCTTCTAAACACCGTGGCCTCGCCCTATCTCGTTCCGGTGGCCCAGCTCTTGCGTAACGTGCCCTCGGTCTACGAAGCCTCGTTCGAGGCACCCTTCGACGAGGGTCACGAGTTCGCGCCGCGCGGGCCCGCCGAGACCGACGTGTTCCCCGATTCGACCGTGACCGTCCAGATCACCCTGCAGAGCTTCAGCGGGGGACTCCGGGCCAAGGGCCTCATTCGAGCCCCCTGGCACGGGATGTGCCGGCGGTGCTCGAACCCGGTCTTCGGCGACTGCGCTGTCGACGTGGACGAGCGTTACGTCGACACCCGGGGTCCCGGCGACGACGACGCCTACCTCGTGGAGAATGACTTCGTGGACCTGGCACCCCTGGCGCACGACGCGATCTTCCTGGACCTGCCGCTGGCGCCCCTGTGCCGAGAGGACTGCAAGGGACTGTGTCCCTTTTGCGGAATTGACCGGAATCACGCGTCGTGTGACTGTCACGCTCCGGTGGACTCTCGCTGGGCTACACTTGATGATCTGCGATTCACGGACGTCGAGTCCGACGAATCCTACGAAGTGTGACGGGCTCGCCCGTTCTGGCGAAAGAGAAGATCGATGGCAGTTCCAAAGCGCAAGACCAGCAAAGCCAAGACCCGTAGCCGCCGCGCGGCGAACTGGCGCTTGGCTCGTCCCTCCCGCAGCGTGTGCCCTCAGTGCGCCACGTCAAAACTGCCACACATCGTGTGTCCTCAGTGCGGTTGGTACAAGAATCGCGTAGCCGTCGAGGTCAACTAACTTGACGCTGCCCATCGCCCTTGACGCGATGGGAGGTGACTTCGCACCCGGTGAGATCGTCGCGGGCGCTCGACGCGCCGTCGATGAACTGGGACTCTCGGTCATTCTCGTTGGCGTGCCCGAACTCATGGGGGACCCCTTGGGTCTGGAGGTGTTCGCGTGCACCGAGGTGATCGCGATGGACGACGACCCCGCGGGAAGCGTTCGAAAGAAGAAGGACTCGTCGCTCGTTCGAGCGGCTGAACTCGTGCGCGACGGCAAAGCGTCGGCGATGGTCTCGGCGGGCAACACCGGCGCCACGATGGCCTCGGCACTGTTGCGCATGGGTCGACTACCCGGCGTGATCAGGCCCTGCATCGCGACGCCCATCCCCAACCCCGGACGCACGCCCACCGTCATGCTCGACGCCGGCGCGAACTCCGAATGCACGGCCGAGATGTTGGTCCAGTTCGCCCAGATGGGTTCGGTCCTGGTCCAGTCCCACTACGGCGTCGACGCACCGACGGTCGGATTGCTCTCGATTGGCGAGGAATCGTCCAAGGGCACACCCCTGGTCAAGGAGACCCACGCCCTACTCGCCGCGCTCGCCACGCTCGACTTCCGGGGCAACGTCGAAGGTCGCGACCTCATCCCGTCGCCCGTCGACGTGGTGGTCACCGACGGCTTCACGGGCAACGTGGCCCTGAAGACCCTCGAGGGGGCGCTCACCTTCATCTTCTCCACGTTGCTCGGCGTGATCGACACCAATGACGAGACCAGGGCCGCTGGCAACGCGCTCTTCCCGCATCTGCTGCCACTCGTGGGCCAGCTCACCCCGGAGAACCAGGGCGGGGCCATGCTGCTCGGACTCAACGGTATCTGCGTGATCAGTCACGGGTCCTCGAACGCGACCGCGATCATGAACGCTCTGCGCGTGGCATCCGAAATGGACAAGGTCGGAGTCGTTGACAAGCTTCGTCGAGCCATCCGCCCTGATCAAACCCATTAACGAGCATCAACCGCCCGTCTGCTCGGTAATCTAGAGCAGCAACACAAAGGAGTGGTCATGACCGCAGACGCTGGGAACGCTTCATCACTCGACCGGGACGCCGTCGTGGCGCTCGTTCGCGAGCAGCTCGCCGAGATCCTCGAGAAGACGCCTGATGAGATCACCGAGGACGCGCCCTTCGCCGACCTTGGTGCCGATTCGCTCGCACTGATCGAACTCGTCGAAGCCCTCGAGGAGAATCTCTCCAGCCAGGTCGCTGGCTTCCACATCGACGACGAGGACCTCGAAGGCCTGCTTTCGGTTCGCGACGCCGTCGACTACGTGGTTGCCAAACTGCAAGTGGCGTAAGGGGTTCGTGAGCCTCCCGCTCTCACCACTGGACGCGTTGGCGAAACGCTTGGGATTGAGTTCCGAGAGTGAACACCTCGCGTTGGCCGTGACGCACTCGAGTTACGCCGCCGAACACGACTGCGGCTCCAACGAGCTCCTGGAGTTCCTCGGTGACGCCGTCGTGGACCTCGCGGTCGCCGACCTCATCGTGCGCGAGTACCCCTCGCTCAACGAGGGTGCGGGTTCGGTGCTTCGATCGCGGGTCGTCAACGAGGACTCGCTCGCCGAGGCGGCGACGAGTCTCGAACTCGCCGGCTGCTTGCGGATCGGGCGCGGCGTCGTCAAGGAGCGAGGCCTGGAGCGTCCCTCCATCCTCGCCGACGCCTTCGAGGCCGTCGTGGCCGCTGTCTATCTCGAGCGTGGTTACGAAGCCGCCAGAGATTTCGTGCAGTCGACCCTCGCCGAGCGCGTCGCGGACGCGGCGTCAGCCACGGACACCCTCGACGCGAAGACCCGTCTGCGCCAATGGGCCGAAGCCTCGGGTCTCGGGGCGCCGCACTACGACGTGGTCGCGAGCGGCCCCTCGCACGACCCCCTGTTCGAGGCCACCGTCTCCATCGGCGCTGACCTGCGCGCCTCGGGTCGTGGTCGATCAAAGAAACGCGCGGAGGCCCAGGCGGCCTTGGCAGCGTGGGAAGGGCGTCTTCATGCCTGAACTGCCCGAAGTTGAGACCGTACGCGCGTCGTTGGCGCGTGACCTGATCGGCAAGAAGATCAAGGCCGTCACCGTGACCAACGGGCGAGCCGTGCGTCGCCACAAGACCGCCAAGGACTTTCGCGTCCTGCTGGAGGGCCACTCGATCAAGAGTGCCCAGCGGCTCGGCAAGAACCTGATCTTCGGTCTCGACAACGGGAATCACCTGGTGATCCACCTGGGAATGAGTGGCCAGTTGTTGCGAGCGAAGAACGCCAAAGAGCCCAAGGCGAAGCACACCCACGTCGTCTTCACGTTCGCCCAGGGCGAGGAGTTGCGCTACGTGGACCCGAGGACCTTCGGCGAGCTCTTCGTCTCGATTCCGCCCGCCGAGGGCGTCGAGGTCGAGATCTCCAAGTTCGCGCGGCTCTCCATCGGGGGCGACGGGCTGAACCTTCGCCGCCAGATCCCCGAGCTCGCGCACCTCGGTATCGATCCGTTCGAGGACCAGCTCAGCTGGGACCGCTTCGCCGCCATCCTGCGCAGCCGCTCGACGGCGCTGAAGGTCGTGCTGACCGATCAGGACATCATCGCGGGGCTGGGCAACATCTACGCCGACGAATCGCTGTTCATCGCCGCCCTGCGCTACGACCGACCCGCCGAGTCGCTCTCGACCATCGAGATACGACGTCTGCACCGGGCCATCACCGAGGTCCTGACCGAGGCGATCAAGCACGGGGGCACGACCCTCGACGACGAGCAATTCGTCAACCCTGACGGCAAGCCGGGTGGTTTCCAGGACTACCTGCACGTCTACAACCGCGAGGGACAGCCGTGCCACCAGTGCCGTCTGCCCATCAAACGGGTAGTCCTGCGGGGGCGCTCGACGTTCTTCTGCGAGAAGTGCCAGAGTTAGCGCCGGGGGCGACCCCAGAAGGTTGCTAGCGTCTACGCGTGTTTCTTAAGCGATTGACAATGAAGGGCTTCAAGTCCTTCGCCGACAACACCGTGCTCGAGTTCGAGACGGGAGTCACCGCCGTCGTGGGACCCAACGGCTCGGGCAAGTCAAACGTCGTCGACGCCGTGACTTGGGTGTTGGGTGCCCAGAGCACCCGGGCACTTCGCAGTTCGAAGATGGACGACGTCATCTTCGCCGGCACCGCCAACAAACCCGCTCTCGGTCGGGCAGAAGTGGCACTGACCCTCGACAACACCTCGGGTCGACTCGCCATCGATGGCGCCGAAGTGACGATCTCGCGGACCCTCTTCAGGAACGGCGACTCGGAGTACGCCATCAACGGCACCACGTGCCGTCTGCTCGACGTCCAGGAACTCCTCAGCGATTCAGGCGTCGGGCGCCAGCAGCACATGATCATTGGCCAGGGCCAACTCGACTCCATCTTGAACTCGAGCTCTGAGAATCGTCGCGCGGTCATCGAGGAGGCCGCCGGAGTGCTGAAGCACCGCCGTCGCAAGGAGCGGGCCGAACGCCGCCTCGCCTCGACCCAGGAGAATCTCGAGCGCCTCGGGGACCTCGTGCGAGAGGTGCGCCGTCAAATGCGGCCCCTCGAGCGTCAAGCGGCGTCAGCGCGCAGCTACTCCGACGTCGAACTCGAGCTTCGCCGCGCCCGGCACGGCCTGTTCGCGTCACGCCTGACGAGCTTCGAGGGTCGTCGCCACCAACTGGACGAAGAGTTGCGGGGCTCCTCATCGCACGAGCGCGAACTACGCGGTGAACTGGTCGCCCTGGACGCCCAGGCCACCGCGGCCGCAGCCGAGATGGCGAGTCGCCGCGAGGAGATCCTGGCCTCGACCCTCGGTACATTGCAGGGGCTGAGTGAGCGAGCTCGCGGGACGTTGTCGCTCATCGAGGAGCGCGAGCGATCGCTGCGAACGGCGCTGATCGCCTCGGCGGATGAGAACGTCATCGCGACGCTCGAAGCGGACGCCGCGAAGCTGTCGAGCGACCTTCAGGGTCTCGACGCCGACGAGTCCCAACTCGACGCCCAACGTGCCGAATTGGCCGCCGCGAATCTTGCGCTGTCCCAGGCCGAAGAGCACTTCGACGCCACGTGGGGGTCCTCGTCCAGTGAGGGTGACGAGGCAGCGCTGCGTGACGCACGCGCTCGCGTCCAGCTCCTTGAGCGATCGCTCAATTCGTTACGCGAGAGTGAACGCCGCAGTGGCAATCGCAAGGACGACGCGGCGACCCGACTCGCCGAGGCGGCGACGCGCCGCGCCGAGGCGCTCGCCGCGCACGAGACGGCGCGCCACACCCTCGCCAGCGCCCAGCAGGAGCGCCTCGATGCCGAGGCTGACGCCCAGCGCGCGGAACTGCAGCGCAGTGAAGCCGACGAGGCACTGCGCGACGCCACCGACGTCGCCGCACGCACCCAGGCTCGCGCGGAGGCTCTGGCGCGCGCCCTTGACGAGTTGTCGGGCGCCGGGGGACGCGCCATTGTCGGCAACCTCGAAGGAGTACTCGGTTCATTCCTCGACTTGATCGAAGTGGACACCGGCTGGGAGCGTGCCGTTGAATCAGCCGCCGGCGCCTCGGTGGGCGCCATGGTGGTCGACGGCAGCAAGTCCGCACGGGCAGCGCTCGAAGCGCTTCGCCGCGAGGGTGGCGCCGGCCTCATCCTGCCCGTCGCCGAGGGTGAGGTCGCGAGGCCGTCGGCCCCCGACGGTTGCACCGCGCTTCGCTCTCTGGTGCGCGCGCGCGCCGGGTCACCCCAGCACGTGACGCGCGTGCTCGACGCGCTCTTCAGTCGGGCCTTCGTGGCCAACGACTGGGAATCGGGGATTGAAGTCGCGGTCGCGAACCCCGATCTGGTGATCGTCACCCGCGATGGTGACCGATTCGCATCATCGGGATGGCGCGTGGCGTCGGGGCGAGCCGTCGTCACGCGCTCCACCGTCGAAGAGGCCCAGAGCGCCGCGAGCGAGGCTCAGAACATCGTCGAGCCGATTCGAGAGCGTCGTAGCGCCGCCGACGCGGCCGCGGTGAATGCGCGCCAACGCCTCAATCGCTCCAACACCCAGCACGCGCAAGCCGAAGCCGAGTTGAACCGACTCGAACGCGAGGTCCAACGTTTGGGTGAGTTGCACGTCGAACTCACGAGCAGCGTCGAGTCGCTCACCAACGACGTCGACGAACTGCGTTCCCAGATCGCGGAGCTGGACGCCGAACTGACGTCGTTGCGCGACGAGCTGCCTGGTCTCGAGCACGCCGTCAGCGAGGCCGTTCAGCTCAAGCGTGCGATGAACGAACAGCGACTCCTCGTCGAGCAGTCGCGATCGCACGCGGGCCAGTTGTCCACCGCGCTGTCGCGGCGCGAAGCCGAGTTCGGCGAGCGACGTCGTCTCATCGAGCAGCGCCGCGCCGAGATCGAACAACGACTCGAAGGGCGTAGCAGCGAGCGCGCGGAAGCGGCGAGCCGGCGCGAGTCGCTCGAGTTCGACCTCCGGGTCCTCGCGCGACTGACCACGCTCGTGAGTCACGCCGCCGAGGACATCCGAATGTCACAAGAGGCGATGGACTCGACCTACCGCGAGCAGCTCGAGGCTTCGCGCGCCAGCGCCGAAAGGCTCGAGGCGGTCCGCCGCGCACGAAACGCCGCTGAGGGACGATTGGGCGAGATCGGTGAGGCGATGCACCGTGGCGAGATTGAACGGGCGGAGCTCGCGGTCAAGATTGCGAACCTGCACGAGGTGATCCGTCGCGACCTCGGCGTCGAACCGAGCGACCTCGGTCCGGTGCGAGAGTTGGAACTGCCCGAGGGCGTGTCACTCGAGCAGCGCGTCGGCGAACTCGAAGCCCGTATCACGTCACTCGGACCGATCAACCCGTTGGCGCTCGAGGAGCTCGCCGCGCTCGAGGAGCGCTACAAGGACCTCGACACCCAGGTGAGCGACGTTCGCAACGCCCGGCGCGAACTGCAGGAGGTCCTTCGGGCCCTCGACGAGGAGATCATGCAGTCATTCTCAAGCGCGGTCGCCGACGTCAACGAGCACTTCTCCACGCTGATCGCGATGTTGTTCCCCGGGGGACAGGGTCGTCTCATCCTGACCGAACCCGACGACCCACTCAACACCGGTGTCGAGATCGAGGTGCGGCCCATGGGCCGCAACGTCCGACGGATCTCGTTGCTGTCCGGTGGTGAGCGGTCGATGGCCGCGCTGGCCTTCCTCTTCGCCGTCTTTCGCTCGCGGCCCTCGCCCTTCTACATGATGGACGAGGTCGAAGCGGCCCTGGACGATGTCAACCTGCAGCGTTTCCTCAGTCTGGTCGACGAGTTCCGTGATGAGGCCCAACTGTTGATCGTGACGCACCAGAAGCGCACCATGGAGGCTGCGGACGCCCTCTACGGGGTGACGATGGTCCCCGGAGCGTCGTCCAAGGTGGTCAGCCAGCGCGTGAAGCGATCCCAGCAAGTCGAACTGGCGTGACCTACGTCCTGATCGCCCTCGCGGTCCTGATCGTCGTGGGCGTCGTGGTCGCCGTGCGACGACGACCACGTTCAGTGTCGCTCGCGGGTCCCGTGGTGCGCGAGGCGATGCCCGAGGTCCTGGTCCGCGAGGTCGTTGAACGGCCGGCGCTCGACACCGTGCACTTCCTCGAGCAGCGTCTCGGTTCGAGTCGCTCGATCTTCGAACGGGTGCGCTCCATTTCGAGCGTCGGTTCGCTCAGTGACGAGCAGCTCGACGTGGTCGAAGAGGTTTTGCTGCGAAGCGACGTCGGCGTCGCGGTGACCTCGGCCATACTGAACGACCTTCGAACGAACGGCGCGCCCGACGGCGTTGCCGCCGCGGTGCGCTCGGCATTGCTCGACTCCTTGACCCAGGACCGAACGGTCGCGACCACGGCCGCCGCTGGATTGGTTCCGGTCTGGCTGTTCGTCGGGGTGAACGGAGTCGGCAAGACCACGACCATCGGCAAACTCGCCCAGCGTCACGTCAATGAGGGGCGAACCGTGGTGCTCGCCGCGGGCGACACCTTTCGCGCCGCCGCCGCCGAGCAGCTCCAGTTGTGGGCTGATCGCACCGGCGCCGACATCGTGCGGGCCGCGGAGGGCGCCGATCCCGGGTCGGTCGTGCACGATGCGCTCGGTCGTGCCGCCGCTCGCGGAGCGGACATCGTGCTCGCCGACACCGCCGGTCGTCGCGCCAACAGCACGAATCTGCTCGACGAACTGAGCAAGATCCGTCGAGTCGCCGATCGGCCCCCCGGCCAGGTCGTGGAGACCTTCATGGTGCTCGACGCCACCACCGGCCAGAATGCGCTCAGCCAGGCCCGCGAGTTCCTGGCCGCGGCGTCGGTCACGGGCATCGTCCTCACCAAGCTCGACGGCACCGCACGAGGCGGCATCGTGGTCGCCATCGAGCGCGAGCTGTCCATTCCCGTGAAGTTCGTGGGTGTGGGCGAGGGCGTCGACGATCTCATCGTCTTCGATCCGAAGGCCTTCGTCGACTCACTCCTCGAAGCTTGAACGGGCGACGCGCGAGCTCGACGCGCGCAAAGAGTGCGAGTGCGTCAAGGTAACCTGCAGGAACCATGTTTGATGCCCTGAGTGAACGATTTGAACGACTCGGCAGCTCGCTGCGCTCCCGCGGACGCCTGAGCGACGCCGATCTCGACGAGGCCCTGCTCGAGGTTCGCGGCGCCCTGCTGGAGGCGGACGTCGAACTCGGCGTGGTCCGGGCCTTCCTCGAGGCCGTGCGTGAGCGACTGAGCGGCGAGGCGCTCCAGCAGAGCCTCACGCCGGGTCAGCAGGTCATCAAGGCGGTCCACGAGCAACTTATCGAGGTCCTCGGCGGTTCGCCGCTCAAGGTCACCTACGCATCGCGTCCTCCGACCGTCATCTTGCTGGCCGGACTCCAGGGCGCGGGAAAGACGACCACTGCGGCGAAACTGGCGTCCTGGTTCAAGCAGCAGGGCCGTCAGCCCTACCTCATCGCGGCGGACCTCCAGCGGCCCGCCGCCGTCGAGCAGCTGCGCGTCCTCGCCGGTCAGATCGGCGTGGACGTCTTCAGTGAACCGAGCGACCCCGTCGACGTCGCGCGCAAGGGTCTCGCCGAGGCGACGAGGCTGGGGCGTGATGTCGTGATCATCGACACCGCGGGACGACTTTCCATCGACGAGGCGCTCATGCGCGAGGTCCGCGACATCAGCGCCGCCACCTCGCCGCATTACACCTTCCTGGTGATCGACGCCGTCACCGGCCAGGACGCGGTGTTCACCGCACGTTCGTTCCACGAGACCCTGGAGCTTTCGGGCATCATCGTCACCAAACTCGACTACGACGCGCGAGGCGGCGCCGTGTTGTCAGCGCGCGGCGTGGTCGGTCGGCCCGTGGTGTTCGCGTCGACCGGAGAGAAGTTGGCCGACTTCGACCTCTTCCATCCCGACCGGATGGCGTCGCGGATCCTCGGCATGGGCGACGTCATGTCGCTCATCGAGCAGGCCGAGCGCACCATGGACGCAGGGGTCGTCGCCGAGTCCGCCGGACGGATGATGAGCGGTACATTCACGCTCGACGACTTCATGGCGCAGTTGAACCAGGTCCGAAAGATGGGTTCGCTCGGTGGCCTCATGAAGTTGATGCCCGGGGTCACCAAGGAGATGCGCAACGCCGCGTCGAACGTCGACGACGGGGAACTGAACAAGATCGAGGCGATCATCAGGTCGATGACCCCGCGTGAACGTCGCGAACCGACGGTGATCGACGGGTCGCGCCGCACCCGTATCGCCAAGGGCTCGGGCACGACGGTCAACGCCGTGAATCAGCTGCTCAAGCAGTTCACCGAGATGCGAAAGGTCATGAAGCAGATGAGCGGCGGTTCCATGCCCAATCTGCCGGGCGGAATGGGCCGCATGGCCGGAATGGCCGCAAAAGCCGCCGCGCAGCGCAACGAGCAACTCCCGCCGGGCTTTGAGGCCCTGGGCGCGGGCATGACCGCGGGGGCCGTGCCGGCACGCGCGGCCGCAGGAAAAGGCAAGAAGAAGAAGGGTGGGCGGGTGACCCCCCCCAAACAGCGCTAAACTTTGTCGCTCGGGTATCTCACCCAGTTCTGGTGGACCAGAACAAAAGGTTTGAAGGGAATTTCGTCGTGGCTGTGAAACTTCGTTTGGTTCGTATGGGTAAGAAGAAGCAACCGACCTATCGTGTCGTCGCTGCGGAGAGCCGTCGTGCTCGTTCGGGCGCCTTCCTCGAGATCATCGGCACCTACCAGCCCCGTGGCATCTCCGCCGCGGAGCCCGAGACGGTCTTCTCAATCGACAACGCCAAGGCGTTGCACTGGCTCCAGCACGGCGCCCAGCCCACCGAGCGCGTGGCGAAGTTGCTGACCAAGTGCGGAGCGCTTGACGAGTACGCCGCAGCCAAGGCTGCTGACAAAGCCGCCGCTGCGGCCGCCAAATGAGCGACGTTCACGACGACTACGTCGCGGGTGACGTCAACACGATCGACGATGACGACCTCGTCGATGAGTTCGACGGCGACAACGGCGACCACGACGACAGCACCAGTGGTGCCGACGACGCGGTGACCGCGACCGCCGCATTGGAGTTCATCGCCAAGTCACTCGCCGAAGACCCCAGCGCCGTCTCGGTGGACGTGAGCGAGCGTCAGGGCAAGGTCGTGCTGTCACTCAGTGTCGGTCCCAACGACATGGGCCGCATCATCGGTCGCCGCGGTCGTACCGCGCAGGCGATCCGGGCCCTCGTGGCCGCGGCTGGCGTGCGTGACGGTGTGACCACGTCAGTCGACATCGTCGACTAATGCCGAGCGCCGACGAGCGCCCCACGCTCGAAGTTGGGCGGATCATCAAGGCACAAGGGCTGAAAGGCCAGGTGCTCGTCGACCTCTGGACGGACCGTCGCGAGCGGCTCGCCCCCGGCGTGGAGCTGCTCACCGACCGCGGACCACTGATCGTCAAGGCCGCCGCCGCGCACCAGGAGCGCTTCATCGTCAGTTTTGACCGCATCATCACCCGCGAGGACGCTGAATCGTGGCGCGGTGTGGTGCTGAGCGCCCCGCGCATCGACGACGACGACGTCATCTGGATCGATCAACTCTTCAAGGCGCAGGTCTACGATTCCGATGGCGTGCTGCGCGGCACGGTGGTGGACGTCGAATCGAACCCGGCGAGCGACATCCTGGTGCTCGACACCGGGGCACTGGTACCGCTCACCTTCGTCACCCACGTCGAGGCGAACGTCCGAATCGACGTCGAGGTGCCCGAAGGCCTGTTCGAATGAGCCTGCGCGTTGACGTGCTCACGCTCTTTCCCGAGGCGGTGAGCCAGTACGCGACGACGTCGGTGCTCGGACGAGCCGGTGAACGCGGGGTCTGGGAACTGCACGTGCACGACTTTCGTGACGCCACGACCGATCCGCACCGCACGGTCGATGACACGCCCTTCGGTGGGGGAGCGGGCATGGTGCTTCGTGCCGAGCCGATCATCCAAACCATCGAAGAGACCCCCGGGCTGGCGCGACCGGTCATCGCACTCACACCATCAGGCCGGACTTTCGACGACGCCGTGGCGCGCGAACTGAGCGCCCTGGGGGGATTCACGCTCGTGTGCGGACGATACGAGGGTTTCGACCAGCGTGCGCTCGATCTGGTCGTGGACGACGAGGTCTCGCTGGGCGACTTCGTGCTCGCCGGCGGCGAGTTGGCGGCGCTCTGTATCATCGAGGCCGTCGTGCGGCTGCTCCCGGGCGGACTCGGCAACGACCTTTCGAGCATGGACGAGTCGTTCGGCGACGGATTGCTGGAATATCCCCAGTACACCAAACCTGCCGTGGTGCGCGGAATGGAAGTGCCAGCGATACTCCGGTCGGGCGACCACGCCCGTATCGCGCGATGGCGCCGTGCCCAAGCCCTGCAAAAGACGCTTTCTCGCCGTCCGGACCTCATTGAACGACGCGGTGGACTCACCGCGCAGGACCGCAAATTGATGGCGGAATTCGCGGTGGTGGATGAACGCCGCCAAAACGGCTAAACTTCTAAAGCCTCAGTGATCCGAAAGGGACCGCTCACATGAATCCGACAGACCTTATCGACCGCGACTCGCTCCGCGACGACATTCCATCGTTCCGCACCGGTGACACCCTCAAGGTGCACGTACGAGTCGTGGAAGGCACGCGCGAGCGCGTGCAGATCTTCCAGGGCGTCGTTATCCGTCGCCAGGGCTCGGGTCTGCAGGAGACCTTCACCGTCCGCAAGATCAGTTTCGGTGTCGGCGTCGAGCGCACCTTCCCGGTCCACGCGCCGACCATCGCCAAGATCGAAGTCGATTCTTACGGCGACGTTCGTCGTGCCAAGTTGTACTACCTCCGTGATCTGCGTGGAAAAGCCGCGAAGATCAAGGAGCTCCGCGTCACTGAGCGTCCGTAGTTACCCTTGGGCGAAGAAGAGCTCGACGACTACGAGTCAACTCTCGAACTCGCACTCGTCCAGGAGTACAAGGCCGTCGTCGGTATGTTTGACTTCGCGGTCGAAACCGACCGACGTTTCTACCTCGCCAATTCCGTCGCCGTGGAGGTTCGTGCCCAGGGAACCCCGACGTTGCTCGAGGTCAACCTGACCGACGCGTGGGTGTGGGACATGTATCGCGCCGCCCGTTTCGTGCCGTCGGTGCGCGTGCTCACCTTTCGCGACGTGAACATCGAACGTCTGCCCAAGGAAGACCTCCAGCCCTAGTGGTGGAACTGCTCCATCTCTCATTCGCGTTGGCGCGGGTCACGGAGCTCACGGGTCTCGTGCGCGACCAGGAGGCGTGCGTGTTGTTGGACTGTGTCGACGGTGACGTCGTCATCGTGGCGGGCTCTTTGATGGACAACTGGGAGAAACCCCTCGGCGTCTGGCTCGATGTTTCGTTCGGGTACCCGGCCCCCATGATCGCTCGCGATGTGGCGACCCTCAGTTGGCTGGTCGAACTCGATCACGTCGTGCTGAGCGCCGAGCACGACGCCGAGGCTCACGCGCAGGCCGTGCGCGCGCTCCTGACCAACGACGAGGTCACGTTCACGAATGAAGTGGTCACTCTCACCGGCGCGTACAACCGGCCGGCGCCACCTCGTCCGTTGAACGTCTGGAGTTATGACGGGCGAACGATGAGCGATGGCTCGCGAACGCTCGGACTCGTTGGATCCCACGCGACGCCCCTCGGGACGCTTGATCGTTTCGCGTAGCGCCGCTCGGGCGCTCCGCTGGTCACCCGAGAGCCCGCTGAGGCCTATTCGGGCTGGAGGGCAATCCGGTCGGGCCGGATGTGCACGGTGACTCGAACCTCGCCCTCGCGTCGCATCGGATAGCTGTCGACGCCGAGGTACTTCTTGGCGAGTCGGTCGATGACCTCGTCGGCACCCTCAGTGGTGAAGCCAACGACGGTCCCGCGGATAGCGATGCAGACGTACGGATTGTCGGGGTCGGTCATCGAGATCGCGACGCGTGAGTCCGACGCGAGGTTGCGGGCCTTGGCGCGACCGAGCGCGGTGTTGATGACGATGTCGTCGCCATCGAGCTCCACCCAGACCGGCGTTACGTTGGGTCCGCCATCGACGCCGATGCTGGCGACGTGGGCGAGAACGTTCTTGTCAAAGATCGCGCGTGCGGCGGGGGTGAAACTGTCGGCCATGGTGGCTCCTTGTGTCGGGGGGGTCTACGAGAACTAGTTTTACTGTAGTGAGTAGTGGTGCGCACCCGTGCGGTGGCGGCAAACCCGCGTCCCCAGTGGCCGGTGCCGCGACCGGCTCGGAGATTCGCCACACCGAGTTTGAGCACCACGCCGAAAGGAAGCATTATGACGAACATGCGAACTGAATCCGACACGATGGGCACCATCGAGGTGCCCGCGGACCGGTACTGGGGCGCCCAGACCGAGCGGAGCCTGCACCACTTCGCCATCAGCACCGAGACCATGCCCCCCGCGCTCATCCGCGCGTTCGGAATCTTGAAGCTGGCGTCGGCACAGGTGAACAACGCCCTCGGCAAACTCGACGACGAGCGAGCCACTCTGATCGAACAGGCCGCCCGCGAGGTCATCACCGGTGACCTGATGGACGAGTTCCCCCTACGAATCTGGCAGACGGGCTCGGGGACCCAGACCAACATGAACGTCAACGAGGTCATCTCCAATCGAGCAATCGAGATCGCCGGCGGCCAGCGCGGGAGCAAGGATCCGGTGCACCCGAATGATCACGTCAACATGTCCCAGTCATCCAACGACACGTTCCCCACGGCGATGCACATCGCGGCGGTCATCGAGATCACGGACCGCCTGGTACCCGCGTTGACGCGCCTGCGCGACGCGTTGGATGCCAAGGCCAAGCAGTACGCGAACATCACCAAGATCGGTCGCACGCACCTGATGGACGCCGTCCCCCTGACGCTCGGCCAGGAGTTCTCCGGCTACGTCGCCCAGTTGGAGAGCGACCTCGATCGCCTCGGGCTGGTTCTCGGCGGGCTCTACGAGCTCGCGGCCGGCGGCACGGCCGTGGGTACTGGACTCAACACGCATCCAGAGTTCGGCGAGCGGGTCGCCGCCGCCATCGCGGCGCTGACGGGAAAGCCCTTCGTCACCGCACCCAACAAGTTCGCCGCCCTCGCGGCGCACGATGCCCTCGTCTTCGCGCACGGGGCCATCAAGACCACCGCCACCAGTCTGATCAAGATCGCCGACGACCTTCGCTGGCTCGGCTCTGGTCCGCGTTCGGGACTCGGTGAGTTGCAACTACCCGAGAACGAGCCCGGCAGTTCGATCATGCCGGGCAAGGTGAACCCTACGCAGTCCGAGGCCATGATCATGGTGGCGATTCAGGTGTTCGGCAACGACGCCGCGGTGGCCATGGCGGGCTCGCGGGGCAATCTCGAACTCAACGTGTGCAAGCCCGTCATCATCCACAACTTCTGCAATTCGATCGATCTGCTCACCGACGCGTGTGACCGGTTCCGCGAGTTCTGCGTGGAGGGGCTCGAGCCCGATTACGAGCAGATCAGCCATCACCTCAACAATTCGCTCATGCTGGTCACGGCCCTCAACCCGATCATCGGGTACGACAAGGCCGCCAAGGTCGCCAAGAAGGCGCACAAGGAGCGCACCACGCTGCGTGAATCGGTGCTCAGCCTCGGCTACATGACGGGCGACGAGTTCGACGCCGCGGTCGTGCCCGAGGACATGACGCATCCGTGACGCGCCCGGCTCGTCTCGATGATGACATCGTTGACGAGTGGCTCGCCGACCATCGCTCGTGGCGCTGCGATGGTGGACACCTCGTTCGCGACGTGAGGACGAGGGACTATCCGAGCTCGGTCGCGATAGTGAACGCACAGGTTCCTCTCGCCGAGGCGCTGGACCACCACCCGATCATCACCCTCGGCTTTCGAGAGCTCCGATTCGAACTCTGGACGCACGACCGGGGAGGTCTCACGAGCCTGGACCTGGACTACGCGGCCGGTCTTGACGGCCTAATCGCGGACCGATTCGCCGACGACGTGGTCTAGGCGACGGGTACGTTCCACAGCGCCATCCAGCGGGCCAGATCCTTCTCCATCGGCAAGTCCTTCTCGAGGAAGGACCGCACGCGCAATTCGAGTTCGTTGTCACGCTGGCTGGGACCCGTGGGGGCGAAAGGGTAGAACGTTCCCTGCTTCAAGAGGTAGACCATGCGCACCGAGCCTTCGCCCGGCGGGGTCTTCGCGACGAAGCCAAAGACCGCGCACAGCAGCCTCGGGCCGAGCCCGTTCTCGACGAGCGACGAGTTCGCACCGTGGATCCTCGTCACGAGGTCCTCGATACCGCCGTCGGTGATCACGATCCACTTGAAGCCGAGATCGTCCGTGGTGAGCTCGACCTTGCCGCTGGTCTCGTCGAAATTAAGGAGCTGGAGGATATCGGCGTCGGTCGCGATGGTGGACTCGCCGCTGCCGGACTTGAAGCAGAGTCCAGCCTGGCCCGACGAGACCAGGTCCAACTCGCTCTCGAGGGTCAGCGCGGCCGTCGACAGGAAGAAGAGGTTGTCGAGCTTGGGCTGGACCTGCTTGGTGCGCCCGAAGAGCGCGTCGCGAATGCCCACTAGCCGTTCAATTCGCGCTCGAGCTTGTTTAGTTGATCGAGTCGCTTCTCGAGCGAGGGGTGCGTGGAGAAGAGCGACGCGGCGGTGCCTCCCGCCAGGGCCGGGGCGAAGAAGAATGCGTTCATCCCCTCGGACTTGCGCAGGTCGGTGCGAGGGATCTTCCCAATGTCACCGGTGATATGCACCAGTGCACTCGCGAGGACGCTCGGTTTGCCGATAAGAATCGCCCCCGACCGGTCAGCGGCGAGTTCGCGGTAGCGCGAGAGCGCCATCGTCAAGAGATAGGCAATGACGTAGATGACCATCGAGGCGATCCACGTGATCATCTCGAGGAGCACCATGTTCTCGCCCTCTTGACTTCGGTTGCCTCCCGAGAACATCGTGCTCCACAGGGCGATCCGTCCGACGAGACCCGCCAGCATGCCGACGCCCGAGGCGATGGTCATGATCGCGACATCACGATGGGCGACGTGGCTGAGTTCGTGGGCGAGTACCGCTTCGAGTTCCTCGTCGCTCAATCGATTCATCAGGCCCCGCGTCGCGCAGATCACGGCGTGCTGGGGACTGCGACCGGTGGCGAACGCGTTAGGGATGTCGATTTCGGCGACGCCCACGCGGGGCTTCTCCATGTTCGCGAGCAGACACAGGCGGTCGACGATCTCGTGAAGCCTCGGCTCCTCGGCGGGTGTCACCTCGTGCGCGCGCATCGAGAACATGGCAATCTTGTCGGAGAAGAAGTACTGGGAGAAGATCATCGCGAAAGCGATGACGATGACGAATCCCATGGAGAGACCGACGCGCAACAGTACCGTCACGATGATCGCGTAGAGCAGGACCAGCAGGGCTCCGGTCACGAACATGCGAACATTCAGTCCGTGGTCGCTCTCGATCTTGGACTTCGCCATCGCTACGCCCCCTCGCCCGAGGACAGCGCACCGGGGTCGGTGGCGCCGATCTGGGCCTTCAGGGCGGCCAACTGGGCATCGATGCTGGACGACGCGCCGACCTTGTCGAGTTGGGCCTGAATGTCGTCGGTCGGGCTCGCCGTCAAATCGGTCAGGGCGCCCGACGCGAGCAGTTCGTCCAGGGCCCCACTCCGGGCTTGCATCTCGGCGACCTTGTCCTGGGCGCGCTGCATGGCGGCGCCCGCGTCGTTCATGGTGCTCGAGATGCCGCTCACCGCTTCAGAGATGTGTGCGGACGCCTCGGCGGCGGTGTAGGTCGCCTTGATCGTCTCCTTGCGCGTTCGAAAGGCTTCGACCTCGGTCTGGAGCCGCTGGGAGGTCTGGGTCAGCTTGTCCTCCTGCTCGACAATGGAGGCGTGCTGGGTGTCGAGGTCGGTCAACTGCGCCGTGATCGCCTCGCGTCGTGTGAGTGCCTCGCGGGCGAGGGGTTCGTTGCCCTGCGCGAGTGCCGCCTTGGCCTGTTCCGCGAGTTTGTCGCCCTGGCTCTTCAACTGCTCGGCCTGGATCTCGACGCGCTTGCGCGCGGTGGCGACGTCGGCGACGGCGCGCTTCACCTTCGTCAGATTCTCCAGCTGTTGCTCGTAGGAAAGGTCGAGCGTCTGGCGCGGGTCCTCAATCTTGTTGAGCGCCGCATTTGACTTGGCCTGAAAGATGGTGCTGATTCTCTTCGCTAAACCCACGGGGCCTCCTTCGCTTCTTGTCCAGACTAGGGGCAACGCGGCGTCGAAGTGATCAGGGCGACTCGTCAGGAAGCCGTCACGAACTCAGTTTCGAGGCAGATTCCGGTCCTGCTGGCTGGCCTGCTCGGCCAACTCCACCCGGTACGCCTCGAGTTGATCGGCGAGTTCGTCGTCGCCCACGGCGAGCATGCGAACGGCCAGCAGACCCGCATTGGCGCCGGCGTTGATGGCCACGGTCGCCACTGGTACGCCGCGGGGCATTTGGACGATCGAGAGCAGGGAATCCATACCGTCGAGCCGGGCGAGCGCCACGGGAACACCGATCACCGGCAAGGTCGTCACCGCGGCCAGCATCCCGGGTAGGTGGGCTGCGCCGCCGGCGCCCGCGATGAGCACGCGCAGCCCGCGCGCGCGCGCACTGCGTCCGTACTCGATCATTGCCTCGGGGGTTCGATGCGCCGAGACCACGTGGATCTCGAAAGGAACGCCGAACCGCTCGAGCATCGCCGCCGCCTCGACCATGATCGCGTGGTCGGACGAACTCCCCATCACAATGGCGACTACTGGTTGCACTACGCCTCCCGAGTCTGGGTCCCGTACGCGCGGGCACTCGTCCATGCTCTCACGTGGGCTTGGGACGGATCGTCACCGAGCACGGTGACGTGACCTAATTTGCGGCCCACCCGCCAGGACTTGCCGTAGTCGTGGACGTGCGCACCCTCGACGGCCATGGCGAGATCCACCGAGCCGGGCTCGTCGGATCCCACAACGTTGACCATCACGGCCGCGTTGCAGCGCGGTGTGGGCTCGCCCAAGGCTTGACCGCTCACCGCGAGGAGGTGGTTCGCGAACTGGCTGGTGACGGCACCCTCAATGGTCCAGTGTCCCGAGTTGTGGGGACGCAGAGCGACTTCGTTGATGAACAGCCCGGTTGAGGTGACGAAGAACTCGATGGCGAGGATGCCGACCGCATCGATGAGCGACGAGATCTGCTCGGCCAGTTCACGGGCGCGCTCGGTGAGATCGGCCGTGACCTGGGCGGGGTAGTCGACCTCGACGCACATGCCGTTGGCCTGCACGGTGGTGACCAGGGGGTAGATGGCGACCGAGCCGTCAACGGCCCGGGCGATGATCTGGGAGGCCTCACCCTGCAGGTGCAGACGCTCCTCGACGACGACCTCGCCGGAACGGGCGAGGTCGTCGATGAGGTGCAGTACCTGCTCGCGGAATTGCGGGAAGAGTACGCCGCGCCCGTCGTAGCCTCCGCGGGCGGCCTTCAGCACCGGCGGTTCACGGAGTCCGCTCAGGAACGGTCCGAGGCGCGGATCGCGCGATGTGGTGACCACGAGGAATCGCGGCACCGGAAGCCCGGCCGCGGAGAAGGCCCGGCGCTGGTGGGCCTTGTCGACTGCGAATTCGAGCGCCGTCGCACTCGGTCGAACCACCACTCCGCTCCATTCGAGCGCCCTCACCTGGTCGAGGTCGACGAGCTCGTGATCGAACGTGATCACGTCGACGACTTCGCTGAGCGCCCGCAGCGCGAGCGGGTCCTTCGCATCGCCCAGCATCGCCTCGTCACAGGTCGCGACCGCGGCGTCGTCGAGCGAGGTTGCGAGCACGTTGACGGTGACACCGACGTGGTGGGCCTCGTCGCCCATCATTCGAGCCAACTGTCCGGCGCCGACGACGCCGATTCGTAGGGCGCTAGGTTGTGGGCTAGTGGACACGACCAAACGCTACAGGTCGTCAGAGGGGGAATCGAAGATGCGCATCGCCATTGGCCTGGACACGGACGGCCCACTCGAGAAGACGCTCGCCCGAGCGACCAAGCTCCGTGAACTGGGCTTCACCTCCATGTGGTCCTCGCAGATCTTCGGACCCGACACCCTGACGGTCCTCGCCATCGTCGGTCGCGAACTGAGGGATGTCGATCTCGGCACGGCGGTGGTGCCCATCCAGCCCCGGCATCCCTCGATGCTCGCCGCTCAGGCGCGGACGGTGCAAGAAGCGATCGGGGGACATCTGTCGCTCGGCATCGGCCTCTCGCACCAGGCCATCGTCGAAGGCCTCTGGGGCATCTCGTTCGACCGTCCGGCGAGCTACATGCGCGAATACGTCGAGGCGCTGGCCCCGATGCTGCGCGGCGAGAACGTGAACGCGCAGGGCGAACGGGTCAAGGTCATCACCTTGAGTCCACTCGGACCGAAGGAGACCCGCACGCCGGGCCTACTGATCGCTGCACTGGGACCGACGATGCTGCAGATCGCCGGCTCGCTCACCGATGGAACGGCCCTGTGGATGACCGGGCCGAAGACGATCGCCGCGCACATCAGTCCGGTCATTCGGGCCGCCGCCGCACAGGCCGGACGTCCCGAGCCGCGAATCGTGTGCGCGTTGCCGATCGCCGTCACCGGCGATGTCGCCACCCTGCGCGAGCAGGTGAACACCGAACTCGCCGTCTACGCGACGCTGCCCAGTTACGCCAAGATGATGGAGCGCGAAGGGGCGGCGACCCCGGCCGACGTGGGGATCTTCGGGACCAAGGATCAGGTCCTCGAAAAGTTGCACGGCCTGTCGCTTGCTGGCGTGACCGAGTTCTCCGCTGCTCCGGCTGGTTCGATGGCGGAGCGCGAAGCGACCATGGAAGCACTCTTGGAGTACGCGGCGTCACGTTCCTGAGAACGATGGTGCCGGTTATTTTCTGTGCTCGGACTAACGTTGACTGCTACAAGGAGCGCATATGTCAGCTGTAGCCAGCATTCTCTCGATCATTCTCTTCCTCGCTTTCGCGACGTCGGGTCTGCAGAAAGTCCGTTTCAACCCGATGTCCTCACAGTCAGCGGGACACCTCGGCTTCACGAAGAACGCCTTTCAACGGATCGGGGCACTCGAGATCGTCGGGGGCTTCGCACTGATGGCGGGTCTCGCGGCGAAGGGCGCCACCTTCCTCGCCATCTTGAACGAGGTCGCCGCAGCCGGTCTGCTGGCCACGATGGTCCTCGCCGTGTACTTTCACCGCCGCAAGGGTGACTCGATCACGATGATCGCGCCGGCACTCGTACTTGGTCTCGCAGCGCTGATCGAACTGGTGCTTCGCCTCGCTGCCTAGTTCGGTACCTTGGTGTGCTTGAACTCGTTAAGGTCAGGCTGGGCCGCCATGAGCGTCACCAATGAAGTGATCAGGGCGATTGACGACTGCGCGTCGGTGCTGGGCGGCTTCATGTAACGGACGAAGGTGGCGTCACCACCCACGACGAACGTGGGCACGCCGAAGGCCTCGACCTTTTCGAACTCCTTGAATGCCGCGCCGATGACCCCGTGCGGACGTCGCGACATCAGGTCCGAGTTCACCATCGCCATGTCCACGCCCAATGGCTCGAGGACAACGTCAATCTCGTCGATCGTGACCAGTCGGATCGCGCGTTCGTGGCGGGCGCGAAAGAGAGCGTCGTGGGCGCGAAGGAAGAGGTCGGGCTGTTGATCGCGCACCGAGACGCTGACCGCCAGCGCGAGCAGGTCAGCATCGTGCGAGGGGTCGTCCCAGACGTCGGGGGCATCGTCGGCCTTGTAGCCCTGGCTCATGGTCCACGGCACGAAGTTCACCTCGAAGTCGGCCCCGGCTTCGAGGGCACTGACCACGTGCAGGTGGATGTTCTTGGCGAAAGGGCAGCGGTAGTCATAGGAGAGATCGAAGGAGGTCATCTCGCCAGCCTATGGACTACCGCGAGGGAACCGGCACCCCCGACGCTCGGCAGAGATCTTTGTAGGAGCAGAAGCGACACGCGCTGCTCGACGGCGTCGCGGGGAAGTCACCATCGGCGTAGTACGTGTTGATTCGTTCCCAGGCGTTGGATGCGGCGGACGCTCGCGCCCTGATCACGACGTCGGTCACGCTGCGCTCGATCGTCTGGCCCTGACCGACGTAGAGGAGGCGGATCTTGGTCGGACGTTCGCCAAGCTTCTGCTCACACAGCACCGCGTACAACTCTGAATTCGCAAAAGTCTGCGAGTCGTAGTTGCGATTGGGCAAGCCGCCGGTCTTGTAGTCGACGATGACGAGGCTCCCGTCCGGGTCGCGGTCGAGCCGGTCGAGGATGCCGAAGAGCGGCGTCTCATTGACCTTCACGCCGATACGGAGTTCGACGCCTTCGCTCTGCACCGAGCGCGGGTCCTCCATCTCGAAGTACGTGGTGATGATCGCCTCGGTCTCGTCGATCATCTTGTCGAGCATGGTCTCGTCCATGGCCAGCTCGACCCGCACCTCATCAGTCAGAATGGCCGCGACGGCGGGTTCGACGAAGCTGCGGGCACGCTCCACGGTCCGATCCTGCGCGGGAAGCAGGAAGAGGTTCTCCAGGATGAAGTGAACGAAGCGTCCCTTGGCCGAAGCGTAGGAGGCCGGTTGGGCGATGCGCTCGATCGAGGCGTGCTGGTAGCGCCGGGGACAGGCCTGGAAGTCCGAAAGGCGTGAAGGCGACAGTGACGTCGGGAGCGGTTGTGCAAAGGTCATGTGGCAACCGTAGGGCATAGGTGTTACACGCGTGCTGGTTCGTTCCAAGGTAAGAATGGCGTCGTGAGTGAATCCGTGACCGGCTACTGGCCGAGCCCGTGGCCGGGTGAGGACCACGACGCCGCGCGCAGCGAGGACGCTCGCGACGTCGATTGTTCGCCCGCCAGTGTCGTGACGGTGACCTCGCGCCTCGCGCTGGTGTCGACCATGGTCGTGACGCGCGATCCGGGTGAGGTGTTCCTCCTCTGCCACTCGGGTGGGGACGACGCCGTCAGTTGGGTGGAACGTATCGATCCGCTCACGCTCGATACCGTGGCGCGCTCCCGGGACCTCGCCGCCGGCCCGGCCTGGCCCGGTGGGATCGCCGCGCACGCCAACGGTTCGCTCTACGTGGTCTTCGGTCGCTACGTCCATCGGTTGAACGCGACGCTCGACGTGGTGCAGTCGCGTGAGCTCCCTCGTTCTCGTCCCTACAACTCGTTCGTGATACTTCCCGGAGGTGAGTTGGTGACGAAGGACTTCGGAGGTGCGCGACCCGGCGACGACACTACGTCGCTTTCCCGCGATTGCGAGTTGGTGGTGCTCGACCCCTCGACCCTCGACGTGCTCGCGAAACACGTGCTCGAAGAAGCGTCGGTGGCGCGGCTCAGTGCTCGAGGAGACGAGGTCGTGGTCGTCGGCGTCACGAAGCTCTTCCAACTGCGATGGAACGGCCGTGAGCTGATGCATTGTCCCTCGTCGGGCGTCACGTACGTCGAGCGTGAGGGCCAGGGCTACGGATGGGACGCCGTCGTGACCGAGGACGACGTCTGGTTCCTGGATAACGGCGTGGGTTCCGAACGCTACGCGGGGTCGCTCGTCGGACTGGGTGTCGCGTCAACCGGCGAACGACTTGTGCGGGTTTCGAGGATCGACGGCGCGCTGGCGGCCTTCGAGGTGAATGATCAACCAGGGGGACTGGTCGCCAATCCGCCCGCCATCGACCAGCGGCGCGGCATCGCGATCGGCTACGACAGTTCCAATGGCGTGGTGAGCGCCTTTGACCTCACGGCACCGCACGCACCACCCCTGTGGCGCAGGACTATGAACCAGGCGATGCATCCGGTCATCCTCTCCAAGCCCGGCTACGTGGTGCTCAACGATTATGACTGCGCTGCTCAACGTGACAACGTGGTCGTGCTGGACATCGTCACCGGCGACGAGATCCATCGCGTTGTGACCGAGAGCCCGCTTCAGTCAGTACTCTTCGCGGCGGCAGGTTTCTCAAACGACATCTACGTCTGCTCGTTCAGTCACGTCACCCGAGTCGCATTTCATGGCGAGCCGGCGACGTGACGAATGCGTCAGGTCACGACAGGGCCAGCGAGTAGAAATGGAGTGTGAAAAGGCGACCCCCCGTGATCCGTCAGGGCAATCTCGTTCGCACCGACAACTGGGCGGGCGTGAAGAACGGTGACGCCGTCATCGTCGATGGTGTCAAGGAGCGACGCCAGAGCTGGGTGTTCGTTGCGCACGTGCGTAACGAGGTGACGAACGAGGAATGGATCGAGGTTCGCGGCGGTCGAGCCGGCGAGTCCAAGGGTCGCTCGTTTCGGCCTGACGTGATCTACCCGTCGAACGCGCGGAAGGGCTCGCGACTGGTACGGCCTTCCCTGGCGCTGGCGCCCCAGTTTCCTGTCGGTTGAGTCGCGAGCATCGCCGCTGGGTCAGCGGTACCGATCGACCTAGACGGTTGGTGCCTCGTTGTCGGAACGAACCACCGCGTTCGCCAGCACACTGAGGGCCGTCAGCCACGAGTCGACGTTGATGGAGAGGGCGTGCTCACCCTCGAGAGCGATCTGTCCGAAGAACAACGCGTACCAGATGCGTGCGAAGGCGACACCGCTCATGCCTTCGACCAGGAGATCCTTGTCCGCCAGCGGCTGGACCGTGTTCATGATCTGCAAACTCGTCTCTTGCTTGGCCGCCGCGATCCCTTCCGAGGCGGTCGTGTTGTGGTGGGCGAACGAGATGCTCTCGATGCGAAGAATCCGACCCTCGTCACGCTCGGGCGTCTGGGCGTCGCTGATCATGATCTGAAGCGCCGCACGAAGTTCCTGGGCCGTCTCGACATTGCGTAGTGGCTTCGTGAAGGTCTCGGCCTGGCCGAGCAGCACTTGGCGGAAGCGGTGCACGATGGTGGCGGCGATGAGGTCCTCGCGGTCACTGAAATAGCTGTAGAGGAGGGCGACCGAAATCCCCGCCTCGGAGGCCACCCTCTTCACACGGAACTGCGTCAATCCGTTGCGTTCAATCTCGAGCGCTGCTGACTCCAGGATCCTGTCACGCGTCATAGTCGCAGGCTACCGCTCGAATCGGGGGTCCGGAAGTGGCTACAGTTCGTCGCCCCAGGCTCTGGTCTGAAGAATCTGAGCCACCCGCTGCAGGTACCGCGCCGCGTACGCGCCGTCGACGGCCCGGTGGTCGAAAGTGAGGGCGAGCAAGCCGACCGAATGAATGGCAATGGATTCACCTCCGTCGGGCAGGTTCACCACCACCGGCTTGCGCGTGACGCCATCAGTCGACAGGATTGCCACCTGGGGTTGGTTGATGACCGCACCCGTGAGCAGGGTCCCGAAGGGCCCCGGGTTGGTGATCGTGAAGGTGCCGCCGGTCATGTCGTCGACGCCCAGTTTCTTGTCCCGGGCGCGCGTCGCGAGTTCACGGACTTTCCGCGCCATGGTGCGAACGGTGAAGTCGGCGGCTTGACGGACGACTGGCACGACGAGACCCTCGGCGTCCAGGTCCACCGCGATACCGAGGTTGACGGTCCCGTGCACGATCAACTCGTCATTGCCCACCGACGAGTTGAGGTGGGGGAAGTCCTTCAATGCGTCAACGGCGGCGAGCGCGATGAAGGGCAGGTAGGTCAGGGTGAAGCCCTCCTGCTCCTTGAACGCCGCACCACGAGTTCGACGAACGATTTCCACGTGTTCGTAGTCGATCTCGCGCACCATCAAGGTGTGCGCTGACGTGGCCTTCGAACGAACCATGTGCTCGGCGGTGAGGCGGCGGATCTTCGTGAACGGTATGACCCGGTCGTGCTGGGCGGGTGACGCACTCGTCGAGGGATGCGTGGCGATGAACAGTTCGACATCGCGCCTGGTGATTCGACCTCCGGGCCCGGTACCGGTGACCGAACTCTCCGCCACGCCGTGGTCACTCAGCAACCGACGCACCACTGGCGAGAGAGAGGCCACGACGGGGCTCGGAACGGTTTCGCGCCGTGTGGACGCCGCCGCGAGCACGTCATCGCGGGTGATTCGACCCTCGGGACCCGTACCGGTGATGTCCGAGGCGTCCAGACCATGCTCTTCGAGCAGTCGGCGCACCACGGGCGACAACTTCGTGTCGCTGCGCTCCATCCGCGTGGTCGACGTTCGAGGGGCCGCAGCGGTGACCGGAGCCGCGACGGTCGCGGTGGTGGCTGCTACTGCGCTTTGGGCCGGCGGGGCGCCGACCTCGCCGCCGATGACGGCCAACACAGTTCCGACGTCAACCGTCACACCTTCGGCCACGAGGATGGCCGACAAGACACCGCTGGCTTGGGCGGGTATCTCGGTGTCGACCTTGTCGGTCGATACCTCGAAGAGGACCTCACCGCGCACCACCTCGTCACCGACGGCCTTGAACCACTTCGTCACGGTGCCGTCGGCGACCGTCTCTCCCAATTGGGGCATCGTTACGTCGGCCATCAGTTCATCTCGTTCTCAGTCAGTTGGTGCATGCATCTCATGCGGGTGGTGCAATATCGAGGCGCGCCGCCATCCAGTCAGCGGCGAAGGGTCGGTGCCGGTAGATCACGTTGGCGCACCCGTGGTTGCCCTGGTCGAGCACGCGCACCTCGGTCGCACCGCGTGCCTCGTGTGCCAGGCGCTCGCCGTCGTGCCACGAGAAGAGTCGGTCCAGCTTTCCGCTGATGACCAGGAGGGGCGCGGTGATCGAGGTGGTGTGACCTTCGAGGGTCAGTTCGCGCGCACGGGCCGCGGCCTCCTCGGGTGACGAGGACCACGAGCGGACCTCGAAGGCCCGCCGCGTGAGCTCGTTCAGGTTCTCCCAGGCACTCGCGAAGCTGTACGGGCCCGACAGCACCACGGTCGCGCGAATCGGCAGGTCCGCGCTCGCCAGGCGGGCTGCGTAGTAGCCACCGAGACTCACGCCCCACACTCCGATGCGAGCAACGTCGACCTGCTCCATGGTCGAGAGGTGCTCGATGATCGCCTCGCCAACGTGACTCCAGTCCGCTCGAATCGGAAACGTGGCCTCGGCCTCGCCCTGTCCGGGTCCGTCGAGTGCCAGCGTCGCCATCCCGCGTTCGTGGAACGCGCGTTCCACCTCGCGGAACTCCTCCTTGGTCGAATCGAGCCCGGCGATGAGGATGACCGTTGGATGGGGCCCAACGCCGCCGGGTGTGCGAAAGACGCCGGCGAGCGACGAGCCCTCGAAGGCGATCTCCTCACGCGATGCGTAGGTCGAGAAGAGCGGGATGGCCCGTGTGAGCGCGTCAACGGCGCGTCGGTGCGCGGCGTTCGCCTGGATCGGATCGTGCACGAAGAGGAATTTTGCGAAGTGGAAATACGTCGAGGCCCGAGCGAAGAACTCCCCGGCGCTGTGCGCTCGACCTTCGCTTTGCGCTTCCTCGCCGAGGGCGGCGTGGATATCGGCGCCCTCGCTCCAGGCCGCGCACCAGTCGTCCCAGCGTTCCAGATTCCCAGTGATGCGGTTGAAGTCGCTCGCGTCGACGCCGTTGGAGGTAAAGCGCGGCCCCCAATTGGAGACGGCGGTCTCTAAAAGAACGTCAACCATGAGCCCCCCTAGGACAACCGAATTGAAGTCGATGGTAACTGACAAAGCGACCTTGTGGAAAGTGGCAGACCCTTGAATTTATTTCACGAGGGTGTAAAGATTTCAGGCCTTTTTGAATTGACGACCTACCGCAACGTCGTTATGGTTACGCCATCGCTCACCGAGTGATCATTCCTGGAGCACGGACCTTGGGGGGTCTTTCAGGGACGTCAAATGCAGGGGGGAATTCATGAATAGAAAAGGGAAACTTTTTCGCACGTTCGGTGTGACATCTGTCGCCGCCGCAACCGCAATGATGATGGCCACGGCGAGCGGAGCCTCGTCAACGACACTGGCGAAAGGCGCTCCGGTCACGATCGGTGTCTCACTTTCGCTTTCCGGCGACTTCTCGGCCGACGGTCTGGCGTACGCGCAGGGCTACAAGCTCTGGGCTGCTGACGTCAACGCCGCGGGCGGGTTGCTCGGTCACAAGGTTGTGCTCGACATCGTCTCTGACGCGTCCAGTCCGACCCAGGTCGTCACGAACTACCAGAAGTTGATCTCGGTCGACCACGCCAACTTGACGTTCGGTCCGTTCTCGACCTTGCTGACGCTCCCGGCGGCCCAGACCGTCAACCGCTACGGCTACGCCATGATCGAGGGCGCCGGAGGAGGACCTTCGGTCTTCCAGGCCGGTCTGAAGAACGTGTTCGACGTGACGTTGCCTGTCGCGTACGACCTCAAGCCTTTCGCCACCTGGCTCACGTCATTGCCGGCGAGCTCGCGTCCGAAGACGATTTCCTATGTGACGTCCAATGACCCGTTCACCCAGCCGGTGGTCCAAGAGGCACAGAAGCTCATCGGTAGCAGCGTGAAGACGGTGTACAACAAGGTGTTCCCGGCTGAAGCGACCGACTACACCTCCATTGCCGACGCCGTTGCTGCGGCCAAGGCCCAGGTTGTCGTCCTCGGATCAGTGGACGTACCGACGGTTTCGGCGTTCATGCAGGCCTTCGAACAGGCGCACTACACACCACAGGCGTTCATCGCCACGGCCGGACCCGACCAGGGTGCCGCCTTCATCAAGGCAGTGGGTGCCGGTAACGCGGACGGCATGATGGTACCGAACTCGTGGTACGGACAGTCGAAGAATCCTGCGAGCATGAAGATGGTCGCCGAGTACGTGAAGAAGTACGGCGGGACAGCTGCCGGCGTCAACGCGGACATCGCCGAGGCCTACTCCGTTGGTCAGGTCATGGCCGCCGCGGTCACCGCAACCGGTGGTTTCGACAACGCGAAGATCATCAGCTACCTGCACTCCGGGGTAACCCTCAGCAGCGTCCAGGGATCGGTGAAGTTCGACGCACTGGGCGAGAACACCGCGCAGACGGCGTACACCTTCCAGTGGCAGGGTCCGAAGTTCGTCGAGGTCAACCCGGTCGGCGACCCCGGCGCGGTCAAGATTCTCTTCCCGAAGCCAGCTTGGGGGATGTAGGCCTTGAATAGTTCCGCTCTTATCCATGCCGTCATCGATGGCGTACTGACCGGTTCGGTCTACGCCCTCATGGCAACAGGGCTCACCCTGATCTTCGGAGTCATGGACATTATCAATGTCGCTCAAGGGATCTTCGTGATCCTCGGTGCGTACTTGAGTTATGCCCTCTCCGTTCACTGGGGTATTGACCCTTTTGTTGGCTTGGTCATCACGATCCCCACGCTGTTTCTGGTGGGGATCGTGGTGGAGCGGGCGTTCATAGGAAGGTTGAAGGGGCCGGAGAAGACCGCAATGTCGATTCTGGTCACCTACGCGATCTCGTTGGTCTTCGAGGGATCGCTCAACATGATCTTCTCGGTCAACTACGTGCAGATTCAAGCGTCGTACGTCAACCAGTCGTTTCGGATCTTCGGCGTCTACTTCGCCTACATCTACGTATACGGATTTATCCTGGCCGCGGTGCTCTTGGGCGCGCTCTACGTGATGCTCTACCGCACACGGTTCGGGGCGAGCATTCGAGCATCGTTGGCCGACCAGACCGCGGCGGCGCTCGTCGGAATCGATGTCAAGAGGGTCTCGACCATCTGCTTCGGTATCGGCATCGCCATCACCGCTCCGGGTGGCATGATCTTCGGTGCCACGAACACCTTTAACGCGAGCACCAGTTACGACCTCATCTCACGACTACTCACGATCATCGTGCTCGGGGGTATGGGAAGCCTCGGCGGCGCGTTGCTCGCTGGAATCCTGATGGTCACCCTGGAGGACATCGTCGGCGTCATCTGGTCACCGATCTGGTCGACGATCTCGTTCTTCCTCGTGCTGGTGATCGTTCTTTCGGTGCGACCTCAGGGACTCTTCGGCAAGCGGTCAGCGAGGATTGCCTAGTGCTTCGACTACGAAACCTGTGGTGGGTGGCGGCTCTGGCCGTCGCCCTCCTCGTTCCTCAGATCCTCACCAACCCCGCGTACCGCAACATCGCGGTGCTCACCCTGATCTTCACCGCCTGCACGACCTCGTGGAACATGTTCTCGGGGTACTCGGGTTACGTTGCACTTGGCGCCGGGGCCTTCTACGGCACTGGCGCCTACACGATGGCGCTGCTCTCCAAGCACCTGAACGTTCCCGGTAACGGGAACATGTTCTGGCTCGTGCCGGTGGGCGGACTCGCGGCGGTGCTCGTGGCGATCCCGGTCGGGCTCATCGCGCTTCGGGTCCGACGCCACACCTTCGTGGTCATCACGATCGCCATCTTCTTCGTCTTCCAGCTGTCGGCGATCAACGCGAACTTTACTGGCGGGACCGGCGGCTTCACGTTGCCCTACATCCCGTGGATGATCCAGGACTACCAGTTGCCCTTCTATTACGTCGCGCTGGCGATCCTGGTCTTCGCCATCGCCCTCTCGGCGTCGGTTCGTCGATCTCGCTTCGGTCTTCAATTGCTCGCCATCCGCGACGACGAGGACCGGGCGCTCGGGCTCGGCGTGAAGGTCTTTCCCGTGAAGCTCACGGGCTTCGCGATGTCGGCGTTCACCATTGGCATGTGTGGCGCACTCTACGCAATGCTCCAGGGTCAGATCTACCCGCAGTTCGTGTTCGACCCGATCTTCGACATCTCCATCGCATTGATGGCGTTCTTCGGTGGCTTCGGGACCCTGCTGGGCCCGATCATCGGTGGTCTCGTGCTCGAGTCGTCCCAGCAGTACCTCACCGTCACGTACTCCAACGGATCGCTCTACCTGATCCTCTTCGGCGTGCTCTTCCTGCTGGTCGTGCTCTTCATGCCCCAAGGCATTGTCGTGTTCACCCGAGAGTGGTGGGCCAAACGTCAGGATCGGCTCGCCTCGACGGGTGAAGTGGCGAGCGTCCAGGGGGGCAACTCGTGAGCGAACTTCTCAGTGCCAACGGGGTCTCCAAGGCCTTCGGTGGCGTGCAGGCACTCGACAACTGCACGCTGCACGTCCAGAAGGGGAGCATCACCGGACTCATCGGCCCCAACGGTTCGGGCAAGACGACTCTGTTCAACGTCATGACCGGCTACGTGAAGCCCGACTCGGGCGCGGTCACCTTCGAGGGCAACGACATCACCAATGCACGCCCCAACAAGGTCTTCGCCATGGGCATTGGTCGGACGTTCCAGCTCACGCGCATCTTCGCACGCATCAGCGTGCTGGAGAACATGCTCGTCGCTACGCAGCGTGACGAGAGCTGGTTGCGTGGACTAACCCGTTCGATGTCCTCCACGTCCGAACTCGACGCGGCCATGGAGTGGCTGGATTTTGTCGGGATCGCCCGATTGGCCCAACTTCCCGCGGGTTCGCTCTCCTACGGTCAGCGCAAGCTCCTCGAACTGGCCTACGTGCTGGTCGCCGATCCTGACGTCATCCTGCTCGACGAACCGGCGGGTGGGGTCAACTTGACGCTGATCAACGAGATCGGTGAGAAGATTCGCACCCTCAACGAGGCGGGCAAGACCTTCCTCATCGTCGAGCACAACATGGAGTTCGTCATGAGCCTCTGTGACTCGGTGACGGTAATGCATCAAGGTTCCGACCTGGTGACCGGTACCCCCAGCGAGGTTCGCAGCAACCCACTCGTGCTCGACGCCTACCTCGGCGGCAGCGACGATGACGACATCATTGAGGAGATCGCCCATGGCTGAGTCTGAAGCCTTCGTGCGCTTCGAAGGCGTGGTCGCTGGCTACGGTGGCGGCGACGTGCTGAAGGGCGTGTCGTTCGACGTGCCCAAGGGCGGCGTGACGTGCATTGTCGGCCCCAACGGTTCGGGGAAATCGACACTGCTGAAGACCGTCAGCGGACTCGTACGTCCCCGTCTGGGTGAGATCTGGTTCAAGGGCCAACAACTCGTCGGTCTCAGTCCGAAGCAGATCCTTCGCCTCGGCGTCGTGCAGGTGCCCCAGAATCACAGTCTCTTCCGAGAGATGACCGTCCACGAGAACGTCGAGCTCGGCGCATTCCTTATCAAGGACAAGAAACTGATCGCCGAGAGGATGTCGACCATCAGGGAGATGTTCCCGATTGTCGCCGAGCGGGCGAAGGACAAGGCGGGGAGCCTCTCGGGAGGACAGCAACGTCTGGTCGAGTTCGCTCGCTGTCTCATGCTCGAGCCCGACCTCGTGGTGCTCGACGAGCCGTCGATGGGTCTCGATCCGAAGACGCTTCGTTCGATGTTCGCCACGATCAAGATGATGAACAGCGTGGGACGCACCGTGCTGCTCGTCGAGCAGAACGCCCGACAGGCCCTTCGCATGAGCCACTTCGGCGTGGTGCTCGAGAATGGGCAGGTCCGACTGTCCGGAACGGGCGCGGACGTCCTGAACAACCCCGAGATCGGTGCCCTGTATCTGGGCGGCAGTATCGAATCGACGACCAACGGCAAGGCCGACGGACCTGGGAATACTCGAGAGGACGTGCAATGAGTAACGAGAAGATCAGCATCGGGTGGATCGGTTGCGGACGGATGGGCACCGCGATGGCGACGAGGCTGGTCGCGGCGGGCAACGACGTGACGGTGACGAACCGGACCCGCGCCAAGGCCGAGGTACTCGGTGAACTCGGAGCGACCGTCGTCGACAATCCCCGCGATCTCGCGTCGTGCGACGTCGTCTTCATCATGGTCTCGGCCAACGCCGACCTCGTGGACGTGACGTCGGGGGAATTTGGTGTCCTGTCTGACCCGAAGTGCGCTCCACGGATCATCATCGATTGTTCGACGGTGTCCACGGAAGTGTCGGCCAGCGTGCGCGGCGCCTGTGCGGCGCGCGGCGCTGACTTCCTCGCGGCACCGGTCAGCGGGAACCCCAAGGTCGTCAGTTCCGGTGGACTGACGCTCGCGATATCGGGCACGCGCGACGCGTTCGACGAGGTCCGGCCGTACCTCGAACAACTGGGCAAGGGGGTGACCTACGTCGGCGACGGCGAGGTGGCTCGACTCGTGAAGATCTGCCACAACATGATGCTCGGGATCGTGACCCAGGCCATGGCCGAGATCACGGTCCTCGCCGAGAGCGGCGGCATCAAGCGCAGCGACTTCCTCGAGTTCATCAACAACTCGGTCATGGGTTCAACCTTCAGCCGTTACAAGACGCCGGCGTTCGTGAACCTCGACTTCAAGCCCACTTTCACGCCGGTACTCCTTCGTAAGGATTTCGACCTCGGCATGGCGGCGGCCAAGAAGATGAGTGTGCCGATGCCGGTGTCCGCGCTCTGCACCGAGATCGTCGTCGCCAGCATCGGTGCCGGCTACGAGAACGATGACTTCGCCGTCCTCCTGCTCGAGGCGGCGCGCGGCGCCGGTTTGAAGCTGGAGCCCGAGGACGTGGATGTGGACGACGGACTGAGTGGGAGGTCCTGATGCGTGAAGGCTTCGGTCCAGTGATGAACACTCCCGGTCACATGGGAGTCGATTTCGAGACCAGGGTCGATTTCGGCCGTCTTCGTAGCTACCGATTGGCGCGAGCGCGCGAGGCCCTCGAGGCCAGCGACTTCGGCGCCCTGCTGCTGTTCGACTTCTACAACATCCGCTACGTATCCGGTACCTGGGTGGGTGGTGCGTTGGGTGACAAGATGACTCGCTACTGCCTCTTGACGCGAGGTGGCGGGGAACCGATGGTGTGGGACTTCGGATCGGCCGCGCGCCACCACAAGCTCTTCGCGCCGTGGCTTGAGCCCGATAACTGCCGAGCCGGCATGCTCGGCCTTCGCGGTGCCATCGCACCGCGGGCGGGGCTCTTCACGAGTGCGGTGAAGGAATTGGTCGGCATCCTGTCGGATCAGGGCTTGCTCGACCAGCCCATTGGAATTGACATCGTGGAACTGCCGTTCCTGTTCGAGATGCAGGCCGCCGGCGTCGAGATCCGTGACGCCCAGCAGACCATGCTCGACGCCCGACAGATCAAGTCCCAGGACGAGCTGATGTTGCTGTCCCAGGCGGCCGCGATGGTCGACGGCGTGTACCAGGATATCTTCGAGGCCCTGAAGCCCGGCGTTCGCGAGAACGAGATCGTCGCCCTGGCGAACAAGCGTCTCTACGAGATGGGTTCGGACCAGGTCGAGGCGATCAACGCCGTCTCGGGTGAGCGGTGTAATCCGCACCCTCACAACTTCACCGACCGCATCATCCGCCCCGGCGACCAGGCGTTCTTCGACATCATCCACTCCTTTAACGGCTACCGCACCTGCTACTACCGAACCCTCGCGGTGGGCAGCAGCACCGCCCCCCAGCGCGATGCGTACACGCAGGCCCGCGAATGGATGGACAAGGCCATCGACCTGGTGCGACCCGGGGTCGGAACGGACCAGATCGCCAAGGCGTGGCCCGCGGCGACCGAGTTCGGGTTCGACAACGAGATGGCGGCCTTCGGACTGCAGTTCGGTCACGGCCTCGGGCTCGGCCTCCACGAACGACCGGTGATCAGCCGATTGAACTCGCTGAGCGACCCCATTGAACTGAAGGCCGGCATGGTCTTCGCGCTCGAGACGTATTGCCCCGCCGCCGATGGCGTGTCGGCGGCGCGTATCGAGGAGGAGATCGTCGTCACCGACGACGGACCCGCCATACTCACCAAGTTCCCCGCACAGGAACTCATGATCGCCAACAAGTACTAGGAGCAGGGAAATGACCATCACCACCACCGTTTCGAGCCCCCTCGGTCTCGACGCGAAACTCGACCTGTACCGCAGCCAACTGGCGCTGCGCCTGTTCGAACAGCGTGCCTACGACATGTTCCTCGAGAACCTGGTCAAGGGCACGAGCCACCTCTCCCTCGGACAAGAGGCGATCGCCGCGGGCTTCGCGGCCGCGATGCGCCCCACTGACTGGACGTTCGCCACGTACCGCGGGCACGCGCACACGTTGGCTCGAGGCGTGCCCATGACGCCGGTGCTCGCCGAGTTGCTGGGTCGCAGCAACGGACTCATGGCGGGCAAGGGTGGCTCGATGCACCTGACCAGTGTCGAGCACGGGGTGATGGGTTCCTACGCGATCATCGGCGCCCATCTTCCGATCGCGTGCGGCGCCGCGTGGAGCGCCCAGTACCGGGGCACCGATCAGGTCGCGGTGTGCTTCTTCGGCGACGGTTCGGTGAACATCGGCGCGTTTCACGAGGCCCTCAACTTCGCCGCGATCTGGAAGCTGCCGGTCGTGTTCGTCTGTGAGAACAACTTGTGGATGGAGTACACCCGTACTTCTGAGGTGACGGCGGTGGCGAATCCGGCCGCGGACCGAGCGAGCGCCTACGGACTCGAGAGCATCATCGTCGACGGCAATGACGCCGACGCGGTCTACGAAGCGGCCGCCCGGGCCATCGCGCTCGCTCGCGACGGCGGCGGTCCGAGCATGATCGAGGCCAAGACCTATCGTCACGGCGGCCACTCGCGTGCCGACCCGGGCAAGTACCGGCCCGATGCGGAAGTGGCCGAGTGGCTCGCGAAGGACCCGATCCCTCGCTACCGCGCGAGGCTCCTCGACGAGGGCGCGACCGAGGAGCAACTGCTGGAGATCGAGGAATTGGTAGCGGCCGACGTCGAGTTGGCGACCGAGGAAGCGAAGGCCGGGGGAGTTCCCGGTGAAGATCTGTTAATGAAGGATGTCTGGGCAGACGGAGGCTCATCATGGCGCAACTAACGTTCCGCGAAGCAATTGCACGAGGTATCGCTCAAGAGATGCGTCTCGACGAGTCCATTGTCTTCCTCGGTGAGGACATCGGTGCCGCCGGTGGTGTGTTCAAGGGAACCGTAGGCCTCTTCGAGGAATTCGGCGGCGTCCGCGTGCGCGACACCCCGATCAGCGAGCAGGCCATTCTGGGCGCCGCGATGGGTGCGGCGATGACCGGTTTGAAGCCCATCGCCGAGATCATGTTCGCCGACTTCTTCGCGGTGTGTTGGGACATCGTCGTGAATGAGATCGCGAAGAGCCGCTACATGACCAACGGTCAGATGACGTTCCCGCTCGTCATCCGCTCGGGCAACGGTGGCGGGCTGCGCTTCGGCGCCCAGCACTCGCAGAGCGTCGAGAACTGGGCGATGATGGTCCCGGGACTCAAGGTCGTCGTTCCGTCCACACCGCTCGACGTGGTCGGCCTGATGGCCGCCGCCATTCGCGACCCCGACCCGGTGATCTTCCTCGAAGCCAAGGCGTTGTACTCGACCAAGGGTGAGGTCCCCGAAGGCGACATCGTCGACACGCTGGGCACGGCGAAGGTGCTGCGTAACGGCACCGACGCGACGATCATCGCGCTCGGAGCCATGGTGCCCAAGGCACTCGCCGCCGCCACTGAGCTCGCCGAGATGGGCATTGACTGCACCGTGGTCGACGTTCGCTCGCTGGTGCCGCTCGATACCCAGACGCTGCTGCGCGAGATCTCGGCCACTGGTCGGTGCTTCACGGTCGAGGAGAATCCCCGTCTTTGCGGATGGGGTGCGGAGTTGGCGTCGATCGTCAGCGAGGAGATCTTCTACGACCTCGACGGACCGATCGTGCGCATCACGACACCGCACATCCCGTTGCCGGCCGCCGACATTCTCGAGGACATGGCGATCCCATCAATCGAGCGAATCGTGACCACCATTGCGAAGTCAATGAACTCCTAGGTCATCGCGACGACGACCTGATCGGCCGCGCTGACCCGTATCGTTGGAGCGTGACGGATTCCCAGGCGACGCTGCTCTATGACGGACAGTGCGGATTCTGCAGAGCCAGTGTGGCGCGTCTTCAGCGCAGAGGGAGTGACGACCGGTGCTCGATGGTCGACGCCACCTCCTTGAGTGATGATGACCTGGCCGCATGGGGACTCAATCGCCTTGACGTCCAGAACTTTCTCTGGTGGGTCGATGGTGACGTCACCCATAAGGGTCCACTCGCCATCGCCAAAGTACTCCGATCGCTTCGCGGCGGGTGGCCAGCGCTTGGAGCGCTGATGCTCGTGCCCCCGGTGTCGTGGCTGTCATGGCCCATCTACCGAGCAGTGGCTCGACACCGCTCGAAACTTCCCGGCGCAGGATGCGCGCTGCGCTAGTTGTGGTTCGAAGCGGCCCCACACGGGGCTCAGGCCACTGTGGAGCGGGTGACGGGGATCGAACCCGCATATCCAGCTTGGAAGGCTGGAGCTCTACCATTGAGCTACACCCGCGCGTCGCCGTTGCGACTCGAGCAAGTCTAGAGCACGAGCATCTAGCGTGGGTACGTGGACGAACCCCTTTACGAGCAGGTCGGCGGCGAGCCGTTCTTCGAGAAGTTGGTTGACGCCTTCTACGTCGAGGTGGAACAGAGTGACATCTTGCGTCCGATGTACCCCGACGACCTCGTGGCGCCACGACGCCACCTGGTGATCTTCCTGATGCAGTACTGGGGCGGACCGACGTTGTACATGCAAGAACGGGGCCATCCTCGGTTGCGGATGCGCCACGCGCCGTTTCGTATCACGAAGAAAGCGCGCGACGCGTGGCTCGCCGCGATGAACACCGCGCTCGAGAGTATGCGCGATGAATTGACGCACGAACAATTCGTCGAGATGAGTTCGTACTTCGATATGGCCGCACACCAGCTGCGCAACGTCTAACGACGAACGAACCGTCCTTGGCCAATGGCCGCTCCCAGCAGCACGATGACCCCACCCACCGGTTCGAACCAGGAGAGCGACTCGTGAAGGAAGCCGACGCCGACGATGACCGCGACCACGGGCGTGAGATAGGTCACCGTACTCGCGATCGAACTCCCCGCACCGGCGATGATGCGGAAGTTCCACATGTAGGCGAGACCACTGCCGAAGGCCCCCAACGCGATGATGCCGGCGAGCGACTCGAACGTGACTCGATGGCCGTTCAACCCACTGAAGAAGAACATCGGTAGAAGGGTGAGCGACGCGAGGAGTAGTTGTGCGCTCGCGAGCGACACGGGCGAGAGGCGTCGGTGAAGGATGTGGCGGCGGGTGTACGGGAAGGCGACGCCGTAGAGCGAAACCGAGAGGAGCAGCGAAGCGACGGCCCACCAAGGATTCTGTCCGAGTCCCCGCCAAACTCCGAGAACGACGAGGACACCGACCATGCCCACGACCAGACCCATGATCTGGCGGCGCGAGATGCTGTCGTCGCGAAAGACCACGGTGATGAAGAAGAGGGCGGTGAGCGGTGTCAGGGCGTTGATGATCCCGGCGAGGATCGAGGTGGTACGGGTCTCGGCGAGGGCGAAGAGCACCCCTGGTACGACGTTCATGCACATGGCGATCACCCAGAGATGAGCCCACACGATCCGCTCTCGTGGCATCCGCTGCCCGCTGGCCTTAAGGATCACGGCGAGAGTGAGCGCCCCCAGCGCGCAACGTCCAAAGGCCACGCCGACGGGGGAGAGGAAGCCGAGCGACCACTTGATGAACAAGAAGGAGCAACCCCACGTGATGCCGAGCGCTACGTACGCGGGGAGCCACGACCGTGGCGTCGTTGTGACCATCGTGTAACTGTACGTGTCCGTACGCTGACGAACGGCGTGGTGGCTCGCCCGAGCGCGGAGAGTCCTTAGCATTGAGGGGTGAGCAGAAGGTTGAAGGTTCGCTACGGCGAGAGGCGGGTCATCTCGGTGACGCCGGTCGCCCGGGGGCTCGTGGCGCCAGTGGTCGGCGTGGCGCTCGCCCTAGTGTCCGTCGAGTTCGTTGCCGTCCATGTTCGTCTTTTTCTCTCGCTACGTGTGCCGTTGCTGTTGATCGTCGCCGTTCCCGGACTGGTGCTGGTTGTGACGCGGACGTGGCGTTGGCGTTCGCATAAGGTGCACGTCACGACCCAGCGCGTGCTCGTCGAGGGTGGAGTTCTGCACCACCGGCGAAGCGAGGTGGAGCTAAGCGCCATCATCGCTACGCATGTTGATCAGCGCTTTCGTGAACGCTTGTCACGCCGCGGGGCGGTGTATCTGGAAACCCGGGGCGGGACGATCGACGTGGGCGTGGTGCATCACCCCGGCGCGCTCTGTCGAGTGATTGATCAGGAACGAGCCGCCCACCGCGACGACGCGGCCCTCGATACGGTATTCGACTTCGACCAGCCTCAGGCGCACGACTTCGAGACGAGGCCGCGGCGGCGGCGTGATCGACGGTGATCTGCTCGACCAATTCGGCGCAGCCGCTACCGTTGGTACCGTGACTACTCGATATCGCTGCACCGCCTGTGGGAATCTGACTCGTTTCGACGTGGTGGAGACGACGTCGGTTCGCTCGTTCCACCACTTCACCGTTGGCGGCGAACTCGCCATCGAGGAACCAGAAGTCATATCGAAGACGGTTGACTCCGTGACGTGCCGCTGGTGCGGTCACGGACGGGGTGTTGAGGAAATCACCGAGTCGGAGTAGTCCCCCGTGCGTTCGATCGATCCCCCTCGTACACGACCGGCCCCCCAATCGTTCATCGGCCGCACCCTCGACGGCGACCAGTACGTTCACACCTTTGACGCGATGACCCTCGTCGTCGCCGTGAAGAATAACTGCGATGGTTGTCGCGATTTCGTCAACTCGGATCTCGCCGAGTTCGACGGTGTGGAGGTGATCGTCGTGAGTGCCGTGGATGATGTTGCCGGGGAGTGGCGAGGCGCGCGCCAACGGGTGGTCATCGCACCAGAACTCCTTCGCGAGCTCGACGTGCGCTGGCCGCCGTTCTACGTGCTCGTCGAGCCCCGCGAATCGAGGGTGCTGACCGAGGGCGTGGTCTTTGGCCCTACCCAGGTCGCTGAGGAGATCGCCGCGTTTCTCGTCCGGTGACGTGTCACAGCGCTGCGACAGAGTGGTCCAGAGCGAAAGGTGGGTTATGGCCAGTGGGATCGAGCTGTCAATCAGTTGCAACGAATGCGTTCGTCGAGGAACGCCCGACTGTGCGGACTGTCTGGTGAGTTTCATCATCGGCGAGACGCCCGACGAGTTGGCGATGACGTCGGCCGAGGCCGATGTGGTGCAGTTGTTCACGTCGCAAGGGATGATTCCGCGCCTCAAGTTCCACCACCGGTCGACGCCCGGCACCTAGGACGCCTCGCGGCGTTGACTAGCGTGGTTCCATGGCGCGCCACCTCCTGGTGACTAATGACTACCCGCCTAAGACGGGTGGAATTCAGGTCTACCTTCACGAACTTTGGAGCCGCCTGGAACCAGGTCGTGCGGTCGTCCTGACGGCCTCGTCGGATCCCGACGCCGGTCGATTTGACGAGGCGACCGACGTCGTCGTCGAGCGCGTTGATGCGTCGACACTGTTCCTTCCGACGAAGGGGGCGCTCGACGCGATCGAACGCGCCATCGAGCGTCATCAACCCGACCTCGTCCTGCTCGATCCGGCGTGGCCTCTGGGACTGCTCGGGCCACGACTGTCGCGTCCCTACGGCGTGGTGCTGCACGGCGCCGAGGTGACCATTCCGGGCCGACTACCGTTCGTGGCCTCATCGCTTCGCTACGTGCTGCGCCACGCCAGTGTCGCGGTGTGCGCGGGCTCGTATCCCGAGCACGAAGCGCGTCGCGTCGCCGCTGAGTACATGCCCCCGGTGGTGCAGGTGCCGCCAGGCGTGGACACCAGCCGTTTTCGACCTCTCCAACCTGATCGCCACGAGGAGGTCCGCTCCACACTCGGACTGCCGGCGACGGGGCTGCTCGTGAGTTCGTATTCTCGTCTGGTGCCACGAAAGGGCATGGACACGCTGTTGCGAGCGAGCGCCCGACTGAAGGTGGAGTTCCCGACGCTGCACGTCGCCATCGGCGGCGCCGGGCGTGATCGTGACCGATTGGAGAAGCTCGCGCGAAGGGTCGGGGCCCCGGTGACCTTCCTGGGACGCGTTCCCGACGATCGACTGGTGGCGTGGCTCGGTGCGAGCGATCTGATGGTCATGGACTGTCGAAGTCGATGGCTGGGCCTCGAGCAGGAAGGATTCGGCATCGTCTTCGTCGAAGCGGCGGCCACGGGCATTGCCCAGGTGGCCGGACGCTCCGGGGGGAGCCACGAGGCGGTCCACGACGGCGTGACCGGGCTGGTCGTCGCGCGATCCAAGAGCGTCCGACAGTTATGCGACGCGATGCGTGTGCTCCTCGGCGACGCCGAACTTCGCGAGCGTTACGGCGCGAACTCGCGCGAATTGGCGGTGTCGCACTTTGACTGGAACGGTCTCGCGCAGCGCTTGGGTGAGGGTCTGGCACCCTTCGATCACTTCAAAGTCGGGACTCCAAGGCTCTAAGGTGGATATGAGGGAGGTGCCGTGGCGCAACGAGCGACAGTTTCGATAGTGGTGGACGCTGCGCCGGAGGTGGTCTACGGTGTCGTCACCGACTTCGCCAACTACGCCAACTGGGTGAGTGACCTCAAGAAGGTCGATGTGCTCGAGCGCGACGGCGAGGGGCGACCACTCGAGATCGAGTTCCGCGCCGCCGCCTTCGGTCGTTCGACCACGTACCGTCTCCGCTACGACTACGGCCTGGCGCCTCGAGCCCTGAGTTGGTTCCAGACCGAGGGCGACGTGACCGAGATGATGCGGGGCCAGTATCGCTTCGAACCGGTCAACGGTGGGACCAAGGTGACCTACGACCTCGAGGTCGAACTCTCGGTACCGATCCCGGCATTCATAAAATCGCGCGCCGCGCACCGTATCCAAACGCAGGCCCTCGACGAACTGAAGACCCAGGCCGAGTTGTTGGCATGAGCGACGTCGCGATAGGTATCGATGTCGGCGGGACCAAGGCGCTCGCGCTCATCGTGGCGCGCGATGGTCGGGTCCTGGGTGAAGTGAGAGCGAAGACCCCGCACGAGGCTGGCAACAGCGCCGGTGAGGCGACTGCCGCAGTCCTCACCGAGCAAATCGTCCAGTTGCTCTCGACCCACGGGCTGAGCGCGAGCGACACACCCGTCGGGGTCGGCCTGCCCGGGCTCATGCGCCGCGACGGTCACCTGGCCTTTGCGCCGAATCTTCAATCGGCGAACGGATCCGATCTCGGCGCACTGCTGGGCATCTCGCTGGCCAGCTCGCGCGTCTTTTGCGAGAACGACGCCAATTGCGCCGCGCTCGCCGAGCACGAGTGGGGTGCCGGGCGTGGCATCGAGGACTTCGTCATGGTCACCCTGGGTACCGGGATCGGTGGTGGCGTCATCGCCGACGGCCAATTGGTGCGTGGACGCAGTGGCTTCGCGGGTGAGATTGGCCACATGGTCGTCGAGGCGCACGGGGCACCGTGTCAGTGCGGGGGACGTGGTTGTTGGGAGCGCTACGCGTCGGGTGGGGGACTCGGGCGACTGACCCGAGAAGCGGCCGAGGCCGGACGGCTCGCGACCCTCGTCGCGCAGTTGGGGGGCGTCGAGGCCGTACGCGCCGAAGATGTGACGGCCGCCGCCGCCGAAGGCCTTGACGAAGCGCTCGCGCTGCTGCGCGAAGTCGGATGGTGGTTAGCGCTGGGACTTTCTAATCTCGCCGCAATCCTCGATTGCGGACATTTCGTCATCGGGGGAGGCTTGTCGAGCGCGTCAGACCTCGTTCTCCCGTTCGCGCGTGAGTATCTGGTCGACCTCGTCGAGGGCTACGACGTGCGTCCGACGATCACCGTCACGACGTCGATGTTCGGGCCGCGATCGGGCGCGATGGGGGCGGCCTTGGTGGCCTTCGAACGCAATTCGTGAAGATCGGCGTCCTGCTCCCGACCTTTCGAGAGGGCGGTGACGACGCGCTCGCCTTCGCGCGCCAGGCCGCCGAGGCGCGACTCGACGGTGTGTTTGCCTACGACCACCTCTGGCCCATGGGGGCGCCGACGCGTCCGTCCCTGGCGCCCTTTGCGGTGCTCGCGGCAGTGGCTCGTCGCCACGAGCACCTGTGCGTGGGGCCGCTCGTCGCGCGCGTCGGCATGGTGGGCACCGACCACCTCGTCGAGCAGTTCCTGACCCTGGCGTCGTTGGCGCCGGGCCGGGTCATCGCGGCGCTGGGCACTGGCGACCGATTGTCGATGGACGAAAACCGTGCGTACGGTCTGCCCGTCTTGAGCGCCGACGAACGCCGGTCGCTGCTCGCCGACGCGTCACGTGCCCTTCATGGTTCGATGCCCGTGTGGATCGGCGCGGGCGCACCGGCGACCAACGAACTTGCTCGCTCGCTCGGTGCCGAGGTCAACCTCTGGTCGGGGACCCCCGAGCGACTTCGCGAAGTCGGAGTGGATGGTCCGGTCAACTGGGCCGGTCCCGCCCCCGACGACGTGTCGACATTGCTCGATTCATTGCGCGACGCGGGGGCCACTTGGGCGGTTTTCAGTCCGCAGGTGCACATCGCGCAACTACAGGAATGGCGTGACGCCAGCGGACTAGGTAAGTTCTCCTGATGGAATTTCGTCGAATCAATGGACTGCCGCCGTACGTGTTCGCCACTATCAATGGTTTGAAGGCCGAGGCACGCGCCGCCGGTCGCGACGTCGTGGACTTCGGATTCGGCAACCCCGACCTGCCGAGTCCGAGCGTGGCCGTCGAGAAACTCGCCGAGGCGGCCCACAATCCGAAGAATCATCGCTACAGTTCCAGCCGAGGCATCCCCAACCTGCGTCTCGCCATCGCGACGCGCTACAAGAAGCTCTTCGACGTCGACCTCGACCCTGAGACCGAGGTCGTGACGACGATCGGTGCCAAGGAGGGCTTGACGCACCTGATGTGGGTACTGCTCGGACCGGGCGACACCGCGATAGTGCCGAGTCCCAGCTACCCGATCCACCTCGCCGGACCCGGCTTCGCCGGAGCGACGGTGATCACGGTTCCCATGCACGACCCCGGCACGAGCACTGTCAACCCTGGCGATGACTTCTTCGATGGCCTGGTCGCGGCCTGGCAGAAGGCCGAGGTCAAGCCTCGCGTCATCATCTGCTCGTTCCCGCACAACCCTACGAGCGCGTGCGTGGACCTGGCGTTCATGGAGCGCCTCGTTGATTTCGCCCTCGAGCACGAGATCATCGTCTGCCACGACTTCGCCTACGCCGACCTCGGCTTCGACGGCTACCAGCCGCCGTCGATACTGCAAGTTCCCCGGGCCAAGGAGTGCTGCGTCGAGCTCTACACGCTGACCAAGTCGTTCTCCATGGCGGGTTGGCGCGTAGGTTTCCTCGTCGGGAACGCCGAGATCGTGGCCGCGCTGACCAAACTGAAGAGTTACCTGGACTACGGGACCTTCCAGCCGGTCCAGATCGCGGCCATCGTGGCGATGAACGAGGCGGTGGATTACCCCGATGAGCTGCGCGCGATCTACCAGACGAGGCGCGACCTGCTCATCGAAGGCCTCGACCGGATTGGCTGGCCCGTCGCCGCGCCCAAGGGATCGATGTTCATCTGGGCCCCGATCCCCGAGCCGTACCGCGACATGGGCTCACTCGAGTTCTCGAAGTTCCTCATCGAGCACGCCGACGTGGCGACGAGCCCCGGTATTGGCTTCGGCGAGGGCGGCGACGGTCACGTGCGCTTCGCGCTCATCGAGAACGAGTTGCGTACCCATCAGGCGATCCGCAATCTTCGTAAGGCCTTGACCAGGCTCAACTAGTCCAGTCGTCGCGCCGGGGGAGGAGTCCACCGACCGTTCAGCGCCTCGGCCCTCGGGAGGTACAGGCGCAGGGTGACCATGAAGCGACCCAGCGGCACGGGCAACCAGTTCGGTATCCATTCGTCATCTGGCCGTTCGTGGGCGAGGAGGATCTCGAGTGATCCGTCCGCCGCGTGGATGAGGTGGTCGCGGTCGCCCAGCGCACACCGGTTGAGTTCATTGGCGACCGGGAACCCGCGCGGGTCGTAGACGGTCAGCGACCAGAAGGCCTCGACCGGTGGCGTGGCGTCAGCCTCGAAGCGCAACACGTAGCGCGACGCTCCGTCGAGGGCTTCACCATGGTCGTCACGCTGAAGGTTGGGGTAGAGCGATTCCTCGGGCGGGTTGGCACCGAGTCCGGCGAGCGCGATCATGGCTCGCTTGAGGTAGGCGTTTCCCCAGACGCCCATATCGCCGATCGACGACCATCCGTTGACGAAGGGCACCAGGGTCTCGAAACGTTGGTGCATCTGCATCGAAGCCCCCGCGTGGGCCTTCTCGTACGCCGTTCGAACCGGCGCGTCGACCTGTTCGAGATCGAAGGGCCGCCCGACGACGAAGCCGGTCCGTTCCATGCGTTTGATGATGCCCCAGTCCGTCGGGTGCGATGCGTGTCGGGTGAGGAGCTCGCTCGCGAGCAAGAAGAAGTCGCGGGCGCCGAGCGCTTCGACCTGAAGCATCGGCGGCGTGGACATGTCCACGCGCTCGTCCTTCACGAAGGGGGGCGGTTCGAAGGCGGGCCACGTCGACAAGGGAGCCAGTCGCATCGCGTCCTGGAGCGCGTGCACGTTCGCGTAGTCGTCCTCACCGCGGGTCTCGGTGCGCCCGATGATCCACACCGTCGACGTGGGCGCGTCGATGCGCTCCACGCCGCTCGGTAGGACGCCGTGCCACGACGGGTCACAGAGGGCGAAAGTGAACGGTTCGCTGCCGTTGGTGCGGGTACCGGGTGACGCGAAGATCTCGGTCCACATGTCGTACAAGGGCAGCATGAAGAAGCGGTCGTGGAAGGCGGGCAGCGAGATGATGTACGGCTCGTTCGTGAGGTCGAGCCACGCGCTCGAGTACAACGTGTCGAAATTCGGACGTACCACGGCCTTGAAACTGGCCGGTGGAAAGGCGCGGGTGTGCACGAAGGCACCCATCGGGCCGCGAGCGACCTTCACGCCGTAGGCGGTATTGGTGAGCACCCGTCGACTCGTCTCCATCATGACCAGCGGATACAGGTAAAGGTAGGCGTCAGTCGCGATTGACGCGAGTTCGTCGTCGCTGAGGTGGCGTGCGGAATCTCCCACGTTGGCGTCCATTGGCTACGGCGTGCCGGCTCGAGGAGCGCTGACTACGGCATATTCGATCCTGCCGTCGGTGACGTCGGCGATCTTGAAACGGTCGCTCGACGGCGCGGTCATGATGTAGAGCGTGGTGCCGTCGTCACCTCCGAGCATGCACGCGAACGATGTCTGGGTCGTCGTGACCTCGGCGGTGATCTCGCCGCCTTCTCGTACACGCAGGCACTGGTTGGCGAGCGCGTTGGCGACCCAAATCTGACCGTCGGCGTCGAGGCACATGCCGTCGGTGGCGACGAAGTCGAGCTGTGCCCATACCCGGCGATTACTCAGGGTGCCGTCACCCCCGATATCGAACGCAGTCAAGCGAAAGGCCATGGTCTCGCCGACGATGAGCGTGGCGCCGTCGGGGGTGATGACCGAACCGTTGGGGAAGGCCATGTCGGCGACAACCTGGATGACGTCACCGTCGGGGTCGAGTACCACGAGGTTCGTCGAGGGTGCCGAACTCAGCAATCCCTCAACGCCCTGCTCCGCGAGCAGCGTGTCGAGGTCGAAGCCGAAGTTCCCGACGTAACTGAATCCCGACGGCGAGACGACCATGTCGTTCGCCCAGAAACCGCAGTACTCGCTGATGTCGGCGAATGTCGAGGCGACGCCGTCGCTGAATCGGAGCACCCGGTGATCGGTCGCCGAGACGCAGAGCAGGTCCCCGTTCGCCATCCACCCGAGTCCCGAGGGCTGCGTCGGTACCGCGTGCTCGAGTCGCTCGTCGGAACCGTCAGGGGCGATCGAGAAGACGCCGTGGCGGTAGAAGTCCGAGAACCAGAGTCGACCTTCGTGCCAGCGGGGTCCCTCGCCGAACGCGAGGCCCTCGCGAATTACGTGTGATGTGTAGATATCCATGTTGCCCCACCCCCGTGCAAAACATAGTGCCTAGGCGTGGCGCGACGCGCGAAGCCAGGCTTCGTAGCCCGTGTCGACGCTGGCCGGGTCGACGGGCTCGAAGTGCCGGTCCGACGTCCAGAGTTCGCCGAGTTGCTCGATGGAGTGCCAGACGCCGATCTCGAGGCCCGCGACGGTCGCCGCCCCGCGAGCGGTCGCCTCGAGCGAGCTGCTGCGTCGCACCCTCAGACGTGAGTTCGTGGCTTGCAGTTGCAGCAGCGTGTCCATTGAGGCGGCACCTCCGTCAGCTCGGAGTTCGCGCAGCTCGATGCCGGCGTCACGAAACGCGTCGGTCATCGCACGCACCTGGTAGGCGAGCGCCTCGACGAGCGCGCGCGCGACGTGCGCGCGACCCACTCCGCGCGACAGTCCCGTGATCGAGCCGCGGGCCTCGCTACGCCAGAACGGCGATCCCAGTCCGCTGAAGGCGGGTACGAACTGCACACCACCGCTGTCGGTGACACTTGACGCCAGCGCTTCGAGTTCCTCAGACGAGCTGATGAAGCCGAGCTCGTCGCGCAGCCACTGCACGGCCGCTCCGGCGACGAATGCTGAACCCTCGACCGCGTACGTGGCGGGCCCGAACGCGCCGAGGTCCCAGGCGACAGTCGTCACGAGTCCGGGAAACACACCGGGCGAACTGTCGCCGGCATTGGCCAGGATGAAGGCGCCGGTACCGTAGGTCGCTTTGACGACGCCGGTGTCAAAACAGGCCTGACCGAAAAGGGCGGCTTGTTGATCACCCAGCACGCCGGTGATGGGAACGCCACCCAATTCGGGCACGACGTCCGCGCTGATGAGTGCGAACTGCGTGGTCGAGGGACGGATGTCGGCGAGGGCGTCGACGGGGACGTCGAAGAGCGACGTCATGGTGCTCGACCAGTCGAGGGTATCGAGGTCCATCAGCATCGTTCGCGACGCGTTCGAGGGCTCGGTCAGATAGACACCGCCGTCGGTGCCGCCGCTCAACCACCACACGAGCCAGGTGTCGATCGTGGCGAGACTGGGTGCGGTTGCGTGGTCGAGGAAGCCGCCTTCGAGCAGCCACTTCATCTTGGTCGCGGAGAAATACGGATCGAGCACGAGTCCGGTCGTCGCTCGCACCAGGTCCGCGTGGCCGTTCGCCTCGAGCGACGCGCACAACGGTACCGTGCGACGGTCCTGCCACACGAGGGCGTGGTGGGCGAGATGACCGGACTCGCGGTCGAAGCCGACCGTTGTCTCGCGCTGGTTGGTTATGCCGAGGGCCACGACGTGGTGACCGGCCTCACGAGCTCGCGTCGCCACGTCGCGTAGGGTCGCCACGGCGAGATCGGCGATCTCGCTCGCGTCGTGCTCGACCAGTCCGGGGCTGGGAAAGTACTGGGTGAGCTCGCGATACGAGGAGTCGACGACTCGAGCGGCCTCGTCGAAGGCCACGGTGCGCACCCCGGTGGTGCCCGCGTCGAGGGCGAGAATGAGGTCCATCTGCCCGAGGCTAGTGAGTTTCCTTGCCGTTACAGGGCTTCATGTTTCGTCTGAGAGAAATGTTCGTAAAAGGACGCGAAAAGAGTTGACTTGTTGTAATTACAGTGCTGTAATGGCACAGCATCTTGCGATGTGAAGTGGCGCAGCCACTACATGTAGTGGCTAGGGCTCGAGAACCTGTAACCTCGTATCCCCGGCGACTACGCCACGTGAAATTTGTTCGAAGTGTCGGAACTGGGAAGAAAAGAGAGATTGAAATGGCTATCGCACCGCAGCGTCTAGGAATTGGGCTCCGTCGCTTCTTCACCACCGAAGGCCGCCACCCGTACGACGAGGTCGTCTGGGACCGCCGCGACGCGCGAATCTCGAACTTCCGTGATGGCTCGGTCGCCTTCGAGCAGTTGGACGTGGAAGTTCCCGCGTCGTGGTCGTTCAACGCCACCAACATCCTCGCCCAGAAGTACTTTCGCGGCACGCTGAACACCGCCGAGCGTGAGACCAGTCTGAAGCAGGTCGTGGACCGCATCGTCGACACGGTCGCCACCTGGGGCATCGAGAGCGATTACTTCGTCGACGCCGAAGAGGCCGAGATCTTCACCGCGGAGCTCAAGCACCTGCTCATAACGCAAAAGGCCGCCTTCAACTCGCCGGTCTGGTTCAACATCGGCGTACAGGGCGTGCCCCAGCAGGGCAGCGCCTGTTTCATCCTCGCGGTGCAGGACTCGATGCGTTCGATCCTCAACTGGTACACCGAGGAAGGCATCATCTTCAAGGGAGGCTCGGGCGCCGGTGTGAACCTGTCGAAGATCCGATCGAGCGCCGAGATGCTCGAAGGGGGCGGTACCGCGAGCGGTCCCGTGTCGTTCATGCGTGGCGCGGACGCGTCGGCGGGGACCATCAAGTCCGGTGGCAAGACTCGACGTGCAGCGAAGATGGTCATCCTCGACGTCGACCACCCCGACGTCGAGGAGTTCGTCTGGTGCAAGGCCAATGAAGAGAAGAAGGCCCGTGTCCTTCGTGATGCCGGTTTCGATATGGACCTCGACGGCAAGGACATCCACTCGATCCAGTACCAGAACGCCAACAACTCGGTACGCGTCTCGGACGATTTCATGCAGGCCGTGCTCGACGACGGCGACTGGAATCTGAACGCGCGCGACGGCGGACGGGTGGTGCGCACCGTGAAAGCCCGCGAACTGTGGCGCCAGATCGCGCGAGCCGCGTGGGAGTGCGCCGACCCCGGTCTGCAATTCGACACCACCATCAACCGCTGGCACACTTCACCCAATACCGACCGAATCAACGGATCGAACCCATGCTCGGAATACATGCACATCGACAACTCGGCGTGCAACCTCGCGAGCCTCAACCTGATGAAGTACCTGCGCGCCGACGGCCACTTCGACGTCGATGCCTTCAAAGCCTCGATCGAGGTGTTGTTCACAGCGCAGGAGATCATCGTGGGCGCAGCGGACTACCCGACCGAGAAGATCGGTGAGAACTCGCGTAAGTTCCGCCAGCTCGGCCTGGGCTACGCGAACCTCGGTGCGCTGCTGATGGCGTCAGGTCTGGCGTACGACTCCGATGCTGGGCGAGCGTGGGCGGCGGCGATCACCGCGCTCATGACCGGTCACGCGTACGCGACTAGCGCACGAACCGCTGGTCGCATGGGACCCCACGAAGGCTTCGCGGAGAACGCTGAACCGATGCTCAACGTGCTTCGTATGCACCGTGACGCCTCGTACCAGATCGATGCAGCCAAGGCGCCTGAGGAAATCCTCGTTGCCGCCCAGCGCGCTTGGGAGGAAGCGGTCGATCTCGGAGTACGTCACGGCGTGCGCAACGCGCAGGCGTCGGTACTCGCGCCGACGGGCACGATCGGTCTCCTCATGGACTGCGACACCACCGGTATCGAACCCGACCTTGGTCTCGTGAAATTCAAGAAGTTGGTCGGCGGTGGCAACATGTCGATCGTCAACCAGACGGTGCCGCGAGCCCTGCGCGTGCTCGGGTACACCGAAGGAGAAGCATCGGCCATCGAGACGTACATCGACGAGCACAAGACGATTGTCGGCGCTCCGGGTCTGAAGGCCGAGCACCTACCGGTGTTCGCATGTTCCATGGGAGATAACACAATCCACTACCTCGGTCACGTGAAGATGATGGGTGCCGTGCAGCCCTTCATCTCGGGGGCGATCTCCAAGACCGTCAACATGCCCGAGGACGCAACGATTGAGGACGTTGAGAACCTCCACATGGATGCGTGGCGCCTCGGCGTGAAGGCCGTGGCCATCTACCGTGATAATTGCAAGGTTGGTCAACCTCTTTCCACAGCGAAGAAGGGCGGCGAGGAATCGACATCGTCAGTCACGGCCACCGACTCGGTCGCCGCTGAGCTGTTCACCAAGATTTCCAAGCTGGAAGCTGCGCTCGAACTCGCAAAGACCGAGGGGTCGCACGTCGTTGTAGGTGCTGTACGTGAGCGACTGCCGCGTCGTCGAGTGTCGACAACCTTCTCGTTTCGTGTCGCTGATTGCGAAGGCTACGTGACGGTAGGTGAGTACGAGGATGGGCGGCCTGGCGAGGCATTCATCAAGGTGTCCAAGCAGGGATCGACGCTGGCTGGCATCATGGATGCCTTCTCAATCTCGATCAGCCTCGGACTTCAGCACGGGGTTCCACTCGCCACCTACGTCCGCAAGTACGTGAACATGAAGTTCGAGCCGTCGGGCATGACTGATGACCCGGATCTTCGCATTGCGACGTCGCTGGTCGACTACATATTCCGTCGCCTTGCCCTCGACTACTTAAGCCCGAGCGAGCGCGAAGAGTTGGGCGTCCTCTCAACGAGCGAGCGCATCCAGCCGACGCTGCCCGAGATCGTCGAGCAGTCCACGCCAACCGTCGGGGTGAGCGTGCAACAGACGCTCGTTGAGGTCGACGAGCAGTTCTCGCAGCCAACGCTGCTGAACCGTTCCGAGCAGCGCGACGCGCCCATGTGCTACCAGTGCGGCAATGACATGCAGCGAGCTGGTTCGTGCTACGTGTGCTCGAGTTGCGGTGCGACCAGCGGATGTAGCTGATGTCGAGTTGCACTCGGATGTCACCGGTTATTGCACCCGTTTGACACGGCAGTTGCGTCTGAGTGTCATAGCAGTTTCATGCAAATGGCACAGCGGTTGAGTCGAAGTGTCACAACTCCGCCACTGGTGTAGAGCCGGGACCGCAACGGAAGGACTCGACGGAATGACGAACGGGGAGGGTTAGTCCCTCCCCGTTCGTCATTCCTCTTCGCGTGCTGACCCGCAAGCTCTACGGCCGGGTATCGGCCAATCTCGGCAAGACGTTCGAGTCGTGCGAGGCGCACGGTATCGAGAAGATGCTGGTGCCCGCAGTACGGTAGGTAGAAGAGAGCCTTGACAGGCGTCGGAGCGATGGTACTATTCACAGTAGTACCATGAAACTCAACGACATCAACCGCACCTCGGGTCTGAACCTCCACGATCAGGTGGCTGGCGCTATCCGTCAAGCCATCGCCAACGGCGAGGTCGACACGGGCGAGCGCCTTCCACCGGCCGTCGACCTTGCCGCGATCCTCGGTGTGAATAAGAACACCGTGATCCGCGCCCTCCATCTACTTCGCGAGGAGGGCGTCTTGGATTTCACCCGGGGCCGCGGCGTGCGCGTCGTTGGAACCCCAGACGAGACCCGCCTCCACACCAAGATCAGCGAACTCGTCGAACTGGGTAGCCAGCTCGGCTACGACAGACCCGCCCTCGCCAACCTTCTACTGAACGACTGAGGAGTTACCAATGACCATCACCAACGCACCAGAGGCGCACACCGAGAGTTCGCCATTCGAACTGATCATCGAGGCTCGTCACCGCGCGAAGCGACGTCGACTGCGTGTTGCGGTCGCCGCTCTCGCGGCCGTTCTCGTGGCGAGCGTCGTGACCGTCGTGACCGTGTGGGCGCTGGGCCGTCCGTCAGAGCCCTGGACAATCCCGGCTCCATACGCCGGCTCACCCGTCTCGACCCCGTGCTCGGGCAGTTCCCTTTTCGCCAACGTGACCGGCCAGACCACCGGGGCGGGTAACTTTGCAGTCCTCGTCACTCTGAAGAACGTGGGTCACCAGACTTGCGCGATTGGCGGCTACCCGATAGTGGCGCTGGGCGGATCAAGTTTCGGTACGCCACTACAGAACACGATGATCAACTCGTCGTTTTGGGGTTTTGGCGTCACGGTCGGTGATGTGCTTCCTCTCTTCAACCTTCCGGTGGGACGCCTCGCGTCGTTCTGGATCAGCGGTGTCGACGTACCAGTAGGGACGGCGCCCTCTTGTCAGACCTCGCAGTTCTTGCGCCCCCTCATTGGCAAGCACTCGGTCGCGACCCGCAATGAGCTGGACTTCGGCGTGACTTCGAAGCTGAACTGGTGTGGCGACCTGGCGGTCTCACCCACTGTCCCCGGCGGGTCTGGCACCCTTCCAGCGGTACCGGTCAGCAAGTTCTTCGGCGTCAAGTAAGTGCGGAGTTGCCACGGATTGATGGACACGCTTTGTCGAGGAATCCCTCGGCGGAGAAGCCTGCGAACCGAGATGCGGCCAGGTAATTTGACTCATGATGATGAGAAGTTCATACTGGCGTCTGACCCTGGCCCTCCTGCAGGGTCTGGTCCTGTCGACTGTCCTCGCGACTGACGCAACCGGTGCAGTCTCGACGGCGTGGTCGTGGCGGGCCACCGGAAGTTTGGGGCGAAACGAGGTCTGCTCGAAGGTGGGTCAGCGTCTCGTGGTCGACGTCTGCGGCTTCCACGTGCCGAACGCGCCAAGGATGTCCGGAACGGTCACGGGAGTGGTGCAAGTTAGGAACAAGAGCTCTCACACCGAGTGCTACGGGGTGAGTCTCAGCACTTCATACATAGCTGGACTGCAAAGTTTTTGCGCGAAGCCAAGATCGACTGGCCAGTTCAAGACAGGCGGACCCGCGCGGCACTACATCGACACGCAACTCAGCATTTTCGTGACGAGCGGTTCGAAGACGAAGCCAATCCAGCCAATTCGGAGCTTGGATACCTCGCCTTTCACTATCGTATTTAGCGAGCCGCAGCCCTCGTGACTCCGCCCCTCGGTGCGCCAGACAAGAGGCGCGAATGGCGCAATCTGATTAATGCGTCGAAAGTGGTGGATTGGAAACTAGCGCCGTATCTCGGACACATTCCCGCCTGATTCTCTGACGCCATTGGACGGCTCACGCCACGTCATTCGTGATCCTCAATGGGAATTCCATGCGAACATCACCACAATGACCTCTCAACTTCAGTGGCATTTGCCAGTAGCTCAATGTCTTGGAAGGCAAGCGAGGCTGCACGGTCGTCGAATGGAGAACCAAGCCGTAGTGCGACGCCTCGTCGCAGTCACCGAAGTCTCAGTGAACGTCGGTGCGGTGGTCGGACAGGACACGTTGATACCAGGTACCTGGGCGGCCCCCGGGTTCCGCGGGGCCATCGGGGACGAACCCGGTCTTCGCCAGTACCTTCTGGGAGGCGATGTTCTCATGCGTGACCGCTGCCCTTAGTCGTTGCAAACCATAGTCCGTGAGCGCGAGCCGGCATAGTTCTTGCACGGCTTCGGTTGCAACACCACGACCTGTGACCTCTCTCGCGACCCGATACCCGACGTTGGCAGTGGCCCCATGAATTTCGAAGAGATTGAAACGACCAAGTACGGTGCCATCATCGTTGACGAGTACGTGATAGATACAGCTTCCAGAATCCTGCTCAACGACTTGTGCGTTGTGCTGCTCGGCGAAGTTTGCAAAGTACTCGTCACCGCGGTCAGAAATGGAAGTGGAAAAGTACGAGCGATTCGCGGATTCGAAGGCCAAGACCGCCTGAGCGTGATCGTCTCGGAGACGCTGCAATTTCGGCATGCGCCAATCGTAATCAGTCATCGTTAGGCGGAGGCGAGAGTCATGCGACGGCACGACGGCGTGCGGCCGGCGATGCTTCGAAACAATCGATCCGACGGGCCGCGGTCCACGATCTCCGAGTCGTGAATCACCAAGTTGGATCGGATGATTGCTGAAAGTGGTCGCCAAGACTCCGGCGTTCGATATCGATATGACGGATGTTCATTTCGGTGAGTACGACGCGAGGAACGATGGTCCTACGACACGCCTCGACCGAGGCATGCGCGCCGAACAAACTGAGATGTTCGAAGCCCTTGCCGATCATGGCTGCGTCGTGGCGCTCCTGACTAGAGTTGTGATCGAAGGCGCCTTCCTTAGCTCGCCGCTGAGAAAGGCGCCTTCTTCACGCCCCCGCTCGTTCCCTGCATGGATTCTCGGCGACGCCACGCGTGACGCAATCTTGGGGTCCGGATCGACATCTCGCGTCGTGGTGGTTGCTCCTACCGACGGCAATGACGTACTCATTTGTCGCCGTGCAAGATAGTCCAATCGCGTCCCTGGTGCGTAGGGTCAGTGACAGGCTCCCGTTCGACCAAGGATTCCCGTTGGGGCGGCCACTACGACATTCCCGACTCGAACACGAGCGGCCGCTCGGAGGAGTGACGCAAGTCCTCTGACCAGCGGATATCGAATTAGATTTAGTAATCGGTTTCTCGAAGTTTGGTCACTGAAACTGCTTCAATTGGTGCAGTCAATCAGGTGGTGATGGGTGTGCGATTCGGTGGTTGAAGGTCAATCCTTTGATATGTCTCTCCCGAGGTAACCTCCTTGAGGCAACCGTACAGGTGCCGGGAAGTTCAATGAGGGAGAGCAATGCAACGTAAGGACTCGCTGACGAAGGACCACATCGTTGCGGTGGCGGCGGGGATGATCGCCGAATCTGGTAGCGATAGTTTTCGGATCCTTGACGTGGCGAAGAAATCAAACGTGGGTGTGCCAACCGTCTACTACCACTTCGAGAGTCGCAATCGCCTGGTTTCAGAAGCGCAGCTCTTGAATTACGAGGCGATATCGCAGCCCATCTACGGAGTACTCGAACAGGTCGAGGCTGCGCTGGCGGCCAAGGACGAGCCGCTCTTCACAGAACTCCTGGAACAGCACTCACGGTTGATCTGGAATGCAGGACGCCCCGAGAACGACTTTGGTGTAATCAGTATTCTGACTGATATCTGGGCTGACGCGACGACCAGGAATGTCTTCCGTGGGAGATTGTTGGAAGAATTCACTCGCTGGATCGCTGCGCTCGAGCTTGCCCAGAGTTTCGGGTGGGCCGACGGTACCAACGACGCGAAGACCACCATTGTGATGTTGTGGGCGTCGTGCCTTGGTCAGGCAATCACGGTTGATCTCGATCCCATCGACGTATCGGCAGACGGATTTCGTGACTTCTACATGAAGTCCATCAAAGGCTGAACCGTTCCAACGTACTGGGGGTTCCAACGAAGTTGGTCCTCGTGTCGCCTTACCAACCGTTCGACGAGCAGCCGTTCTGATCTGGCACCCGGCCGTTGGTCACCTTCATGCCGATGAGGATCTGCTGATCCGCGGATGCCTGACCTGCGCGCGGGGCGAAAGTCGTCCCTCCGTACTGTTCCCAGGTGGAGTTCAAGAAGCCGATGCCCGAGTAGGCGGAGCCGACCATCGACCAGTTCCCGGCCACCTCGCAGATGGCGACCAGTTCCCATTCGGCGCGCAGCGATTCCACCGAGATCCGCATCGATGCAGCGTCGTCAAGGAGACTGCGTTCAATGGCCAGGTCCGCAACGCGACGAGCCAGGCGAGCGCCTGCTGCGGGGCGAATGTGGACGACGGGTCGCATCGGGAGCGGCACGGGCCTGCTCGCACCTTCGGCGTCGACGGGTGGACTGAACGGGACGATCGCCACCGCTACTGCTAACGACAACGCGAACATGATTCGTCGCATGGTTCTCTCCTTTTGCGCACCCGTGGATCGATATGCCGATGAGCCTCAAGGGCCGGCGTTCGTCACGAACCTTGCCGAGTAACTGAGGGACTCGCCAGTGGGCGCGGTTGGGTTGGTCACGTGATCCACGACTCTGTGGGGTGACAACGAGGCAGTCATTGCTGCTTCCACCAGTTTACTTTGGGGGCTTCACGAAAACTGGTATCTCTCGAAGCATGTGACCAGATATGTGGCCTTGATCAGGAACTATCTGGTGATCCCATTCATCGGTTCACATTTTGCGATAGTGGATGCGCGATGGCATGTTTCAACCTCGATATTACCTGATCAAAGGGTTTAATCCTCATTGGGCGCCCGATCGCTGGCTTGGCGACCATAGTGCCCGTTGGCGATGTGAAACAGGGAGTGGATCACTCACCGGGCACACCATTCGCGCTGCACCATCGCAGGCTCCGTCGTCGCGAGTGATCGCCGCTCCACGGTGAACGGATCTCCCGCGCCAGTCGGGCCCGTGGTACCCAGTCGTTCGAAGCGGAGACGAGTTGATGATGGGGAACGGAACGAGAGGGCCTCGGAGCATCGGGCCGCGCGGTGTTGGCACGACGAGTACTTCGCCCGGCGACCCGATAGATCGACCCACTCGTCGCCGGTGAAGGTCAATCCGACGTTGCACGATGCTCGGCCCGTGCCGACACGACCTCGACCGCGCCTCGGGACACGCTGGCTTTCCCTCGGTTCGATGGCGCGAACGGTAGTGTCATCAACTATGGACCTTTCCAGATCGTCGGCTGCGGTCGAGGTTCGGGCGCTGCAGAAGGCCTACGGGCCGATTCATGCCGTGCAGGGCGTTGATCTGCGCATCGAACATGGTGAGATCTTCGCGATTCTCGGCCCGAATGGTGCGGGCAAGACCACGACGGTTGAAATCCTTGAGGGATTTCGTCGGCGTGACGCTGGCGAGGTAGCCGTCCTCGGTTTCGACCCGGACCAGCAACCAGAAGCGCTGAAGCGGCGAATTGGTATCGTGCTGCAGTCGACCGGCGTCGAGCGGTACCTCACTGTCGCCGAGACGATCACCATGTACTCCAGCTACTACCCCCATCCTCGACCGGTCGACGAGGTGATCGAACTGGTGGGACTCGAGGACAAGCGCGACGACCGGGTGTTGCGACTCTCGGGTGGACAGCAACGTCGACTCGACGTGGCGATCGCGTTGGCTGGTGACCCGGATCTCCTGTTCCTCGACGAGCCGACGACAGGTTTCGATCCATCAGCCCGACGCGAGGCATGGGAAGTGGTGAAGAACTTGCGCTCGCTCGGAAAGACGGTACTCCTGACGACGCACTTCATGGATGAGGCGCAGTACCTCGCCGATCGCGTCGCGGTCATCGCGAACGGGCGCATTGTCGCCGAGGGAAGCCCCGAGACGCTCGCGGGCCGGGATCGCCTGCGCCCGACCGTCCGTTTCGAGGTGACCACCGATGTCGGGTTGCCCGCGCAGCTCCAGATCCGCCAGCACCGTGATGGTAAGTGCGAGATGACCCCCGATGATCTCACGAAGGATCTCTGGACCCTCACGTCATGGGCCGTCGAGAAGGGCGTCGAGCTTGAAGGGTTGCACATTGACCGTCCGACCCTCGAGGACGTCTACCTGGAACTCACGGCTCCGCACGCTGGCTCAACACCGCCACAAGAAACTCGCCAATGAGGAAACTCCAGATGTTCGCCACACAACTGAAGTACGTGAACAAGGCATTTTGGCGCAATCCCACGTCGGCGTTCTTCACGTTCGCCTTTCCCTTGATGTTCCTCGTGATCTTCACCTCGCTGCTCGGCGGCGGGTCCATTCAGCTACCCGGTCGAACGGTGCCCATGTCGACCTACTACGTTGCGGCCATGGCGGCGTTCGCGGTGATCACGTCGTGCTACAACAACGTCTCGATCGCACTCGCGGTGCAGCGTGACACTGGTGTGTTGAAACGCACCCGGGGGACGCCGATATCCAAGGGTGTCTTCATCGCGAGCAAGTTGGTGCACGCGCTCTTCGTGGCGATCATCCTCGTGGTCATCACCGCAGCGTTCGGGGGCGTCTTCTACCATGCCAGCATCCCCACCTCGTGGGCGCTGCTCCGTTTCACGTTGGTACTGGTCGTCGGTGCAATGTCCTTCAGCGCCCTGGGCTTCGCGATCACTGCGGTCATCCCCAATGCCGACGCCGCACCAGCCGTCGTGAACGCCACGATCCTTCCCCTCCTCTTCCTCTCGGGGGTCTTCATCCCGCTCGGGTCCGGGTCACCGACGTGGATCTTGTGGGTCGCGCGAATCTTCCCGGTACGACACTTCGCCCTCGGCATGCAGGCGGGATTCCTCGGCACCGCCTTCGATTGGAGTGACCTGTACATAGTGGCGGCGTGGGGGATCGCCGGCTACTTGTTCGCCCGGCGCTACTTCAGCTGGGAGCCGAGGGCGTGAAGAATCGCAGGTAGTTGCTAGCCCCTCGGGCAAACTCTGTTGGTCAAGGGGGTTGCTAGTAGCCGGTAATGCCCGAGGCGAGCAGTTGAGTGGTCGTGCTGGCTCGCTTGGTACAGACCATGATTGACAGATGCACGAAGGTGGGCCGGACGAAGGGCGCGAGGCTCACCATGACACCGCTCGCCGAGCGCGCTACGCAGGTCGAGGGCGTGTAGTTCCCCGTCTCGACGACGCCGAAGGCGACACTCACCGAATGGCCTCTTGCGAACAAGTGGCGCACGGGCATCATGCCGAGCGACGTGTTGCGAGCTGGGGGACCCACCGCGAGGTGCGCGACGCCATTGACCGGTTGGAGAGTCGGCACGCCCCATATCGCGCACTCACCACCCTTGTTGGTGAACACGATCGGGTAGTAGATGGTGCCCGCCGCACCTTGGGGCTGGCCGAGTGACACGGTGAGGTGTCCCGACACGCACGAGGGAACAGTCGTCGCCGATGACGATTGGCCGAGCAGGAGTGAGCCACTGAACGCGAATCCGCTGGCGAGAAGACCGGCGGCGCTGAAGCACCTGAGCAATCGCATGATTACCTTTCGTGACGGTGAGGTGACGCCATGGCACCCATGGGAGGAAACCTACTGCCACGGGCTGGCGAACGCCAGCGATCGATGCTCGCGGACGGCGACCGTCCATGAGGTCTTCACCGGCACCGATCGGTTCACGGACCCGCACGCGTCGAGATACTCCGGGTTCGAGTCGTTCCCTGACGGCCAATCATCGCGTCAGTGGCGCGGTGCTCCCTCTTCGCGCGCGAGGTGTTCGTCGATCGCCGCTTCATCATCGATGCGAAATATATGGTTGAAGATGAAGAGTTTGAGGACCCAGAAGACGCCGAAACTCGCCAGATTGGCGGTGTCGACGATACCGGTGTCGACGAGGTGACTCCAGCGGTGCGCTTCGACGAGGTGGTGGGCGTACGCGCCCCCGAGCATGGAGAAGCTGATGCCCAGAGCGGATATCACGGCGAAGGGGAGTATCTCCCTACGGAGGTGACTCGGGCCGGTCTTGCCCCAGGTCCAGCGACGATTGAGGGTGTACGAGGGAATGGCACCCACCAGATTCCCGAACAATGTCGCATCGACCTCGCTTCGGATGATCTTCAATCCGTACACCAGGGTGATGGCGAGCACCGACGTGATCGTCGACGCCGCTGATACCGACGTGAATCGGATCAGCTTGCGCCCCTGATGCGACCTCGCCCACGCGACGAGGATGGCGACGCGACGTTTCATCCGACCACGCTACCGCTGACGCCCGGCTCGACGTCGCCGCACCCGCCATCGCGGTCACCGGGCCGACCCGAAGGCCTAGTCGCGAACCGGGTTCGTGACGAACCACGCCGCGAGTCGATTGAGCCCCTCGTCCACGCTCACGCGCGGGCACCAACCGAGCACGCGCTGGGTATCGCGCTGATCGAACCAGTGCGCGACCGACAACTGGCGGGCAGCGAAGTGGGTGATCGGAGGCTCGTCGCCGGGCCACACTCGATCGGCGAGACGTCCGACGAGCGCCGCGAGTGGTGCTGGTATCGAACGCGGGGTCGTTTCGAGACCAGCGGCTCGAACGATTCCGTCGACGAGTTCCGCGACCGGTCGAGGATCGTCACCGGTCACGATCCAGGCCTTGGCGCAGGCCTCGTCGCCGATGACCGCGTGATCCAGGGCGGCGACGATGGCCGCCGCGGCGTCGTCGACGTACGTGGAGTCGATGAGCGCTCGTCCGTGGTCCGGGAGGGCGAGGTGACCTCGGCGGGCCCTGTCGACGAGTCTGGCGACCAGTTGGGTGTCACCCGGTCCCCAGACGAGATGGGGACGCACGACGACCGTCGCCACCTCGGACCGTTCGAGGACCAGTTGCTCGGCGATGGCCTTGGTGTGCGCGTAGACGTCGCGTCCGCGGTACGACGGTGGTTGAACACCGCCACCGACCACCGCCACGTCGTGAAAGGCCACCGATGGTGTGGACACGTGCACGAATCGCCCACACGTTGCGGCGGCTCGCATCGCGTTGAGCGTGCCCGTCACGTTGACGTCGTACGCCTCACCCCACGCGGCCTTCGGGGCCACGAGCGCCGCCAGGTGGACCACCGCGTCGTGCCCGGCAACGCTCGCCGAGAGGGTCGCGGCGTCGCGGATGTCCGCGTGGACCTCTCGGAGCCCGGTCCCCGCGTCCGAACGCTGATAGCAGGTGACGTCGTCGCCGCGCTCGGCGAGACCGAGCGCGACGTGGCGCCCGAGGAGACTGGAGGCCCCGGTCACCAGTACCTTCATGGCGTGTCGCGACGTCATCGCCCCGCGAGAAAGGCGTTTACCGTCAGCGAGAGCGCGGCGCGGTCGATCTTCGATTCGTGGCGGCGATCGACGGGTAGTCGTCCGAGCACGACCGCCGCGAGCGTGGTAGGTGACACGCTCCGCACCCGAGCGGCCGTCGCCGCGGGAGCCAGGCGCAACGGACCCTCGTCGCTCACCACGATGGCGACCACCGCGGCGTCGGGCGGGCCCACCGCAACTGCGGCCACGACCCGCTCGAGCTCAGTCGCGACGGGTTCTTCGAGCGCGACACTCGCGAGGGGTCCGCTCGAGGTGCGGATGACGTGCTGGAGTCGTCCCAAGAGGAACAACAGTCCGTCGGCGACGTAGCCCACGTCACCCGTGCGGTGAAAGCGCTCGCCGTCGCGACGTGTCGTCGACTCAGCATCCACTCGCCAGTGGGCGTCGTAACCGGTGAACATCCACGGCGCGCTCACCAGGATCTCACCCCAAGAATTATCAGCGAGTTCGTCGCCCCTCGGATCGTCGAGTGCCACGACTGCCACGCGACAGCCGGGCAGGGGGCGCCCGGTGGAGCCTCCTCCGAGCGGGCCACGCGCGAGGGGCGACGTGCCGTCGGTGACGGGCAGACACTCGGTCATGCCGTAGGGGGCCCGGACGTCGCCACCGGTCAGAGCCTGCACGTCGCTAACCAACGAGGACGCGACGGGAGCACCCGCAAGGAGTACCAGCGACAACGGCACGTGGCGTCGAGCAGAGGTGGCGACGATGGTGCGGGCGGCCGAGGGCGAAAGCCAGGCGGTTGCGACATGCGCGAGGTCCGTCGCCGCCTTCAGTTCATCGAAGCCCAGCGTGCTCGGAGCGTCAACGTCGAAAGCCGGTCGCACGAAACCCATCCCCAACACGGGAGCGAGGATCATGAACGGAGCGAAAGACGTGGTGAACGCCTCATTGGCGTGTGCGCGCAACAGATCGCTGAGCGTGTCACGCTGTGCGGCGAGCGCACCGTGCGAGTAGCGCACCGGCTTCGCCGGGCCCGTCGCGCCAGAGGTGTGGACAATCGCCGCGTCGTCATCGGCACCGGGCACCACCGCGATGAAGGGGCGATCGCCGGGCGAGCAGAGGTTGACGGTCCTGGGCATCTTGACGAAGGCCGAGCGACTCGCGCCCGGCGAGAAACGTCCCATGGTGGCGATCAGGAGCGAGACGGGCGTGCCGATGATGTGCGTGGGGGCGGCGGCCCGTACCAAGCGCCGCAGCGTCGCCACACCCGACGACGCGTCGGCCACCACGGCGACGCCGCCGACCTTCCAGACGGCCATCACGGCGATGAGCAGTTGCGGGCTCGGCGCGATCAGGATGCTGATCCGGCTCCGTGCCTCGATACCGGCATTCGACAGGGCCGACGCGGCGAGGGTCGAACGAAGGTCCAACTCGCGCCACGTCAGGGTTCCGTCGGGCCCCTGGTAGACGAACTCGTCGTCGTTCGAGCGTTTGGCGAGTTGGAAGAGCACGGACTGAAACGTCGCTGCGGTGTCACTCGCCGCGGCGCTCGCACCGTCGCCGACCGCGGCCGCGGTTTCGGTGGCCAGCGAGCGCGTCAGCCACGAGTCGATGAGGGCGCCGATCGGCTTGTCCAGGCACACGAAATGGCCGGCGTCGGCGTATCGTTCAACCGAGGCTTGAGGTGCTCGCTGGCGCAGGTCACGTAGAAATCGGTCATGAAATACCTGGTCACGGCCACCCCAGATCAGAAGGATGGGACACGCCAACGACTCGAAGTTCCCAGCGCTGCGCGCGAGGGCGCCCGCGGACGGGTCGCCGGGGCGCACCGGGATGTCCTCGACGAACTCCGCGATGGCGCGTCGGCGGGCCGAGCCGCGGTAGGGCGCGCGCAGGGCGTCGCGGTGGACCTTGGCGGTCATTCTTGCGGCGCCGCCGACGAAGAGTGGGGTTCGCTCGCACGTCAGCGCGGTGAGTCGGCGGGCGAGTGCAATGAGTGGGGGCACCTTCACGTCGTCGGGCTTGGCGACGGCGGTATTGGCGAGCACGACGGCACGAACGTCCAGTGACGCTGCGGCGCCGAGCGCGACCGGGCCACCCCAGTCGTGGGCGGCGAGCACCAGTGGACCGTTCACCTCCTGACGACAGAATCGTACGAGCTCGTCCACCCGGTCGGCGAGCCGTCGCGGTCCCGGTCTGTCGGAGTAGCCCATGCCGGTCTGGTCCACTGCGATGACCCGCCATCCCGGCGCAAGGGTACCCAGCACGTCGCGCCACAGGTAACCCCACGAAGGGTTGCCGTGCACGCAGACTACGGTGCCGAGTGGTCCCGGTCCCGTATCAAATACGTGCCACGTGAGCGGCGCGCCGTCGCTGCCCGTGAAGGTAACGCGACGCGACCACGAAGGATCGAGTCCCCACTTGCGTAGCTGACTGGCCGAGGGTCCTGCGTCGTGCTCATTGAAGTGAGCCACGCGCAGTTACCAGACCAGTTCGGCACCGGCGCAATTGAGCCCCGAGCCGATCCCCATCAGGAGCACGCGATCACCGGTGGTCAGTTTCGGGGCGAGGGTCGAGAGTGTATAGGGGACCGCCGCCGGGCCCATGTTGCCGTAGAGCGGGTACGTGAGCGGGACGCGAGAAGTATCGATCTTCAGCAATTCGCAGAGTTTCGAGGTGTGGACCGCCGAAACCTGGTGGATGACGTACCAGTCACAGTCTCTCCACTGCCAACCGGCGGCCAGCGCAGCGTCGAAGGTCTCGTTGGCCAATTCGAGTCCGCTCACCAGAAGCTTGGCGGTGTCGGTGCGCATCTGTTCAAGGTCACCGACGCAAAGGTCGTGATGGTTGGTGGCCGCGCGCGCGAGACCACCGAGGAAGGCGTGGCCGCCCTCGCGAGGGCCGCCCATGACTATGGCCGCAGCACCCGAGCCGAGGGTGAGCGATGCGAATTGATCGAAGACGTCCATGGCGGTCGCCGATGGGAGTCGAAGCCTTTCGAGCGTCGCGAGTTGGGTGTGACGGCTGCCCTCGCCGTCGACGATCAATACGGTTCGCGCCTGACCCGTCTCGATGGCCATCGCCGCGATGTTCATCGCGTTGATGAAACCGAGGCATGCGTTACCGACGTCGAAGTTCGTGCACGTCGACGAAAGGCCGAGACCGAAGTGCACCGCGCAGGCGACGCTGGGTTCGAGGTGGTGCTTGCACACCGACGTCGAGATGAGCAGATCGATCTGCGAGGCGTCGACGCCGGCATCATCCATGGCGACGCGCGCCGCAAGTGCGGCGGCTTCATTGAAGCTGATCCCTTCGGGCCACCATCGGCGCTCGTTGATGCCGGCGATCGAGTCGAGCAGACCGGCACGGATGCCGCATCGCTCATAGGTCTCCGCGAGTTGCTCATCGATCCACGCCGAGGTCACCACCTCGGGGGCGTCAACGTGACCAAGGCCCCAGATGAAGGTTCGTGTGAATGGATTGGAGAGTTGCACCTATCTAGGTTAGGGCTTTCACGGCATGGGTCTGGTCGCGTCGGAGAAACCGGAGCATGTTCTCACGGACGTCATCGACTGCGCACTTGGAACGCGAGCGAGCGCACCGGTGCGAAGACCTGCGTTCAGCTTGATCACAGTGGATGCAACTTGGTTCCGGGCGCGACATCGAGTGCCTGATGGTGAAGGGTCGACGCTCGGTGCGCGACGCCGGTCCCCGCGTGGACAGTGGTTACTGACTGCGAGACGGCCGCGAATTCGTTCGCCGATTGATCGACATCGTGAGGCACCGAGATGCTTCGTCGAGGTGACCAGTCCCCGCGCGGTGCGATCGAACCTTCGACACGAGGGACGTCGCTGGCGGTGGAAGCGCTGTGGGAGTGCCGTCGATGCGCAGACAGACCGCGCACGTGTCCCACCAATTGCGTTGCAGTCACAGTCGAATACTGGGGTTTCGACACCGGATGGGGCAAAACTGAAAGCCCTTTAAGGAGAAGGGCAGGTTCCATTCACTAAATACGACTATTCCGATAGGGTTTAAGGTAATTCAATCGCTGAGAGGATGGAGCATAATAATGATGAGCATTGATACGCCGCATACCGCCGAGGAGGCGTACAAGCGCTCAAGTGACTTCTTGCGCGGCGAGCTCGCCTCGGCTCTCTCGAACGACGAGCCCAACATCGAGGGTTCGTCCGAGCACCTCTTGAAGTTCCACGGCGTGTACGCGCAGGACAATCGAGATGTTCGACGGGAGCGTTCGCTCGCCGGTGAAGGTTTGGAGTACATCTTCATGGTGCGCGTGGCGATACCGGGCGGCAAGCTCAACGCCGACCAGTGGTTGGCCCTCGACGCGATCGCCGGTGACATCGCCGACGGGACGATTCGCCTCACCACCCGTCAAGCGGTCCAGTTCCACGGTGTCGTGAAAGGTGGCCTTCGGCCCATGGCGTACGAACTCAACGCGCATCTGATGACGTCGTTCGGTGCCTGCGGCGACGTCGTGCGTAACACGGTGATGTGCCCCGAGCTGCTCGCACACGGTAACGACGAACGACTCATCGCCATGGCTGATCACATCGCACGGACCTTCAAACCGGCGACGCGCGCGCATTGGGAGATCTTCGTCAACGGCGAGAAGAGCGCTTCGTCCGAATTTGACCCCGAACACGAGTTCTACGGGGACACCTATCTTCCGCGCAAGTTCAAGATCGCCATCTCGAACCCCCGCGAGAACTGCGTCGACGTCCTCGCCCAGGACCTCGGGCTCATCCCCGCAGTCCACGACGAACTCGGTGAGGGTTTCAACGTCGTGATCGCGGGCGGCCTCGGTCGCTCGTACGCCCAGCCCGACACGTTCGCCCGGCTCGCCGACCCCCTGACCTTCGTCACCTACGACGAGCTCGACGACTTGATCCGTGGGGTACTGGCGACCTACCGCGATCTCGGCGACCGTACCAATCGCCGCCGGGCACGGATGAAGTACATCACCGCCGACGTCGGGTTCGAGGAATTCCGTCGCGAGATCGAATCCCGTGTGGGGCACGCACTTCGTGCGCCACTCGCGATGACGTTCGGTGAGGCCGACGACCACTTGGGATGGAGTGAGCTGGGCGACGGCTCGTGGCAACTCGGGGTTCGTGTCGGGGCGGGTCGAGTGAGTGATGGGTCCGAGGCCAGAGGACTGCGCAGCGCGCTGCGAGCGATCGCTCAATCGCTGCCGGTCACGTTCTTGATCACCGCTCAGCAGGACATCATCATCTCGTCGATCGGATCCGGCGACCGCGACACTGTCACCGATATCGTTCGAGCACACGGCGTGCGTGAGCTCGCGCATCTGGGCAACGTCGAACGTTCGGCACTGGCGTGCCCGGCGCTGCCGACCTGCAGCCAGGCGCTGGCAGAAGCGGAGCGGCGACTTCCCGACGTCGTTTCGTTGGTCCAGGACGCTCTCGACCTCAAGGGTCTCTCCACGCGTCGACTCCAACTGCGCATGACCGGATGTCCGAACGGCTGCGCTCGTCCCGCGGTCGCCGAAGTGGGCATCGTGGGGCGAACCAAGAATTCCTATGACGTCTTTCTTGGCGGTGGCCCGCGCGGTGATCGCCTGGCGTCGCTCTACAAGGAGAAAGTGAAGCTCGATGATGTTCCCGCGCTTCTGGAACCGTTGCTCGAACGATGGAGCAACGAGGGACTCGTCGATGAGGCGTTCGGCGACTTCTTTGTGCGCGTGGTCGAACCGTGACGGTCTTCCTCGTCGGTGCGGGCCCCGGTGACGTTGACCTGCTGACGATCCGGGCGGCTCAACTTCTGGCGACCGCGGATGTCGTGGTGCACGACCGTTTGATCTCCAATGAAGTGCTCGGTCTCATCAACCGCGCCGCCCAACGCTTCGACGTCGGCAAGGTGCCGGGACTTTCGCACTCGCAGCATGACATCAACGGCCTACTGGTCTCCTTGGGGCGACGCCACGAGCGGGTGGTCCGTCTCAAGGGAGGCGATCCGTTCGTCTTCGGGCGTGGCGGAGAGGAAGCGCAGATTCTCGACGAGGCCGGTATCGACGTGGAGATCGTTCCGGGCATCACCTCCGCCTTCGCCGGACCCCTCCTCGCCGGCATACCGGTGACCCACCGTGGACTCTCACACGGCGTGACCATCGTGACCGGGAGCACGGTGCGCGATTCGACGGTGGACTTCCGTGCCTTGGCGAACGCGGACATGACCCTGGTCGTTCTCATGGGTGTCGAGCGCCGCGCCATCATCGCGAGCGAGTTGCTCCAGGGTGGGCTGAGCCCGTCGACGCCGGTCGCCGTCGTCGAGTGGGCTTCGACGAATCAGCAGCGGGTCGTGCGCAGTTCGCTCGCGCGTCTCGGTTCGCTCGATGTCAAGTCGCCGGCGGTCATCGTCGTGGGTGCCGTTGCGGCGTTGGCGTTGGGGAATGTCGCAACGTTCGCCTCGTCGTTCGCGCTGAGTTCGTAGTGTTCCCACTCGTTGTCGATCTGACGAACCGATCGGTAGTGGTGATCGGCGCGGGACGGGTGGGAACCCACAAGGCCCGTCAACTTCTCGCGGCGGGAGCCCGGGTGACGATGATCACCCGCGAGGTGCTCGCCCCGATACCCGAGGGCGTCGAACTGGTCCTCGAACGTGGTTACGAGGCTGGTGACCTCGCGGGAGCGCTCCTCGTCGTGGCGGCCACCGGTGACGCTCTGGTGAATGACGCGATCGTCCTCGAGGCCAACGAGCGCAACGTCCTGCTCAACGTGGTCGACGACCTCGGCCGGTCGAACTTCTATTTCACGGCGGTGCATCGCGACGGTGACGTCATCGTCTCGGTGTCGACCGGTGGCTCGTCGCCCGCCTTGGCCCAGTGGGTGCGCAACCGCGCCGCCGCGGCCCTTCCGAAGAATCTCGCGCGCGTCGCCCAGCAGCTTCGCACCGAGCGCACGGCGCTGCACCGCTCGGGGGCGAGCACGGAGAATCGTGACTGGGCATCGCGAGTCGAGGACCTGACAACCGAGGCCGAGTAGGCGACCGTCGTAGCTGCGCAGCGCCCGGGCTGGTCGTGCATGTTCTGCTCAATCGAGATGCCGATGTGCGTTGACTTACTCGTTGGTAGATATCGAGTTCGGGCCTGCGTCGAAGATGAGGTGCCATAATGGACCCCCATGGCTAACCGCACCGATCCAAGCGGATCCGCTCACGACGATGATTTCGACTCGAGACTGTATGGCGAAGGATTTCCTGCGGGACTTCCCGTCTTCGAGAACGAGGTCGAACCCCACCTTCGAAATCGTCGCAAGGTAAACAGTCCCTCGCAGCTGCAGATTCTGCAGGACGTCGTCAACTTCAAGGCCAGTCATAGTCGTTGGCGGATTGCGAAGGACCTCGTCGGTTTGGTTCGCCGCGGTCACGGCGAAGAGCGTGACGAGTCCTACTCGGACAAGCTTCGTCGCGAGACGCGCAAGGGTAAGTCGGAGTCATCGAACTACGGACTCGCTACTTTCGATGGACACCCGGCCGTCATGTACTCGATGAACTGGGACTTCTTCGCCGGCTCCTTGGGCGTGGTGTCGGGCGAGACCTTCCAGGCCGCGGCGGACCTCGCCATCGCCAAGAAGCTCCCGTTTATCAGCGTGTACGTATCGAGCGGTGTGCGCCAACACGAGAACTTCGCCGGCCTCACGCAGATGACGCGCATGGTCGAGGCGCTACGTCACTTCAAGGACAAGGTCGAGCAGCCCCAGATCGCCGTGCTGCTGGGCAACGTCTGGGGGGGCGTCTCGGCGAGCGCGGTGCCCAACGCCGACCTCATCCTTGCGACGTCCGGGACGAACTACGGCTTCGCCGGTCCGAAGGTCATTGAAGCGTTCGAGGGCATCACGGTGCCCCTCGATTCACAGAGCGCCGAGGCGAACCTCCTCGATCGCAATATCGACGTGGTACTTCCCGACGTGCGCGAGATGGTCAGCTACATCGGGGCGATACTGTCCTCGATTACGTTGCCCGACAAGCACCACGTCATCAACCGCGAGACCCAACCGCTCATCCGTAACGTCACCGTCAAGGAGCAGCGACGGGGCTTCGCGTTCGGCGCCGTGGGCATCCATGGTCCACAATTCGATACCGAACACGACTCGCAGGTGCTCTCACCGGCGCCCGCGCGCGTCGCCTCAGCCCTCGACAGTTCTGACGCTCTGGTCGAGCAGTATCAGGACCTGATGACCGACGCGAACCGCGTCGACCTCGAGTTCATCGCCCGTTACGCGTTCAGCGAGGCCACCGCGGTCTACAACTACGTCCAGGAAGGCGACTTCAAGCGCTATCCGGCGATCGTCGGGGCCTTCGCGAAGATCGGGGCGCAACCTTTCGTGATCGTCGGCACCCAGCCTTCGTACCAACGATTGGGCGACACGATCGTCAAGCGGCCTTCGAACCCCGCCCCCGAGGACTTCGCCTTCATGGAGCGCATGCTCGAGATGGGAGAGCGGCTGCACCTTCCCGCCCTGTTCATCACCGACACCCTCGGAGCGAAACCGACGCTCGAGAGTGAGCGTCGCGGGCAGTCGCGCGCGATCGCTCGTTCGATTCTCAAGGGCATCGACTACTCCGAACCGGTGATCACGCTCGTAGCCGGCGCCCTCGGAAGCGGGGGAGGCCTCGCGACGACGCCGATGGCGGACCACGTGATGATGCTCGAAAAGGCCATGGCCTACGTCGCCGAACCTCGATCGGCGGCGTCGATCCTCTACAAGACGCCCACCCCCTCGCACGAGCAGGTTCGCATGACACTCGCCACGATGCGCTCGACCGCGCAGGACCAGTTGAGTCTGGGCCTCATCGACGAGGTGATCGTGGAAGATGCAAATCCATTCGTCACGGTCGAGAACATCCACCGATCGATCCTGAAGTCCTACGTGGAACTCTCCGAGTTCTCGGAGCGCAAACTGCGCAGTCGTCGCCATGAGAGGATCCGCGGCCTCCGGGCCTTCGAGATCATCCAGGACTGATCGACGACGAGACGCGTAACTCGCTGGGAGGTCGCGTTCGAGACCTAGGCGCTCGTCACGGCGACGAGGCCGTCTTCAACGTCGTTCAGGTGTCGTCGAAGATTGAGCATGAGCAGTCCGCCAACGAGCGCCGTGAGACCGGTGCTGAGCGGCCACCAGTTGCCGAGGCCGTTGTCGAAGTAGAGGGCGGTGATGAAGGGGGCAAGACTCCCCGACAACCCCCACGTAAGGCCCTGCGCGGCGTTGTAACGTCCGCGTAGGTGTTCTGGCGCGATGTCGTTCACGAGCGCCGGGCCAATGGGTGACAGCATTGTTTCGCCAACGGCGAAGACCACCATCGCGATACAGATCGAGAACACGGCGACGACCGCTGGCATGGCGAGCGACGCGTCGAGGATGACCCAGAAGACGCACCACAGGCCGCCGGTGACCGCCATCACCTTGGTCCGACTTCGACCTTCGATACGGTTCAGTACCCAGAGCTGGGCGAACACGATGGTGCTCGTGTTGAAGAAGAAGATGATGCCGATCACGTGCACGGGTAACTTCAGGTTGTTCACGACGAAGACGCTGAAGCCGGCCTCTTGAGATCCGTAGCCCCCGATCATCAGCACGAGCGAGGCCAGCACGAATTGGACCAGTCGCCGGTCGCGCAGGACGACGCGCCACCCCTCGGTGACCGTGACCGCGTCGTGGTGGTGCGCGCCTACGGCGCTGCCGTACGCTCGCAGGGTCCAGAACATCGCGGCCGCCAGCAGCGTGACCCCAGCGTTGATCAGATAGAGGACGGTGAACGAGAAGGGGTGGCGCAAGTCGACAATCGATGCCGAAATGAGCCCGCCGAGTCCGATCCCGAGGTTGACCAGCATGAAGTTGACGCCGAAGGCGCGCTGGCGGTGTTGTTCGGGGACGAGTCGGCTCAGCATGGTGCTGCTCGGTCCCCACGCCGCGTTGCCGAAGATCGAGATCAGGATCGCCGCGACGATGATCTGGGCCCTCGTGTGAGCGAACGCCAGAATCACGAGGGCGACCGCGTCAAAGACGTAGGCGCTCATCGCGACGCGCAGCGGCCCGAGCCGGTCGGTGAGCGTGCCCCAGAACGGTCCCGTGGCGAGTCCGGCGATTGCGGCGGTGCCGAGCAGCAGCATCGAGAAGCTCGTTGAGAATCCCCGCACATTGTGGAGGTAGACCACGTAGAGCGAGAGGGTGAGGCCCATCCCGACACACGCGATGAACGTCGACCAGTAGAAGCGGCGCAGCGTGGGGTCGATGACGCTACGGAATTGCGATGGCACGAGCGACTCAAACAGATTCACGAGACCATCAGGTTACATTGCGATGCTTGTGCGGCGAATCACAAGTGACCGGGGCGAGTCGCCTCAAGGGCGTTACGCTTGATGGCGCTGCGTCACAGCCATTTGCGAAAGGGTCACGTTGAACGATAATCGATTGCCGGGAAGTCGCACCGATCTGCTCAGCGAGATCGCCCCCGACGTCGAACGGCTGTACAACCGTCACCTCGAAGCGCCTCGTCTCTGGTTCCCCCACGAGCAGATCGACTGGGGACAGGGCGAGAAGTTCAGCGAACGACCGTGGTCCGAGTCGGACTACCCCCTCGCCGCCGGGGTGCGAAGTTCCATCTACGTGAACCTACTGACCGAGGACAACCTCCCGTACTACACGCACACCTTGCTGAGCCACGCACCCAAGGGTCACCCGATCCGTGACTGGAACCACCAGTGGACGATGGAGGAGAACCGGCACGCGATGGTCATGCGCGACTGGGTGCACATCAGCCGCTGCATTGATCCAACGATGCTCGAAGAGGGGCGCCGGGTACAGATGGGCAAGGGCGAGGTGCCTGAGCCCGAAACGATCGCGGACCTGATCACGTACGTCTCGTTCCAGGAGCGGGCCACACAGATCGCCCATCGCAATACCGGGGCGCGACTTCCCAAGGACGACAAGATCGGTCGTAACGTGCTCGCGCTCGTCGCCGGTGATGAGACCAAGCACTACCTCTTCTATCGCGACCTCGCGATGGCAGGGTTCGCCATCGATCCCTCGGCGATGATGATCGCCGCCGCGAAGCAGGTGACCGCATTCGCGATGCCCGGCACCGGCATCCCCTCGTTCACCCGTCACGCCGTACGTATTGCGCGTGAGGGTATCTACGGACTGACCCAGTTTCTCAAGGACGTGCTGGAGCCCGTGCTTAATCTCTGGGACCTGGATCACCTCGTTGGCCTGTCGCCGGAGGCGGAGAAGGCCCGGGCCGAGCTTGACGCGTTCGTAGCCAAGTTGACGGCTGGCGTCGAACGCCTGGCTCAGAAGACGGCGGGGGCCGCACCGGCCTTGGCCTAGGCCGCCCGGTCCAGTCCGCCTATTCCTTCGTGTTCGCGACCTTTCGGATGTAGTCCTCGAACGCCTGCTGTTGGGCGTGGAGCTGGCGCACTTGACGCTCGTGCATCGATCCACCTCGTGTGACGAGGTATATCAGGCAGCCGAGCAGGGGCAGGACGAAGATGAACAGGACCCACAGCGCCTTGGCGACGCCCGAGAGATCATGGCTGCGGACGATGTCGACAACGATGTGGAACACGAGCACGATCCAAAAGAGCAGCAGCGCCAGGTACAGGCTGGAAATGAAGACATCGAATAGCGGGTAGTTCGTAGCGAACATCGTTGGTTCCTTTCGCCGGGGAGGCGCCACGATCTTCCCACACCGTCAAACCGAACCGTTGGGTCAGGGCTTTAAGAGTTCCTCGAGCCGGGTACGGACTCGTTGGTCGTCGCCATCGATCTCGACCACCTTGGTCCGGCTGTGGGCACCACGTACCAGTCGCACGGCGCCGCTCCTTACCTCGAACGCGACCGCCAATGCATCGAGCACGTCCACGGTCGCCGCGCCATCGACGGCGCGAGCGTGCACGTGGACCTGGAGGGCGCCGTCATAGTTCCCTCCGACCCTGCCGGTACGCGCGCCGGGGTGGACGTGGACCGAGAAACGCACCACCACGGGCCCTAGAACTTCACGTCGGAGCGGTCCAGCACCACACCGTTCTAGCAGTGTCGGGTTATGGTGCGACTTCTGCATAGGATTTGAAAACACCAAGGGGGAACTTGTGGCACTGAGTAGTGAAGAAGCAATCGCGGCCGTTAGCGCGGCCGGCCAGCCGTTCGAGGTGATCGAGACCGAGAGCAACGGTGTCGTCAACCGCGTGTTCAAGAATGCTCCCGTCAATCTGCGCCAGTTCTTCGACAGCGCACGAGGTCTCGACCAGACCTTCCTCGTCTACGAGGACGAGGAATGGACCTTCGCTGACGTCATGCAGGACGCCGATGCCTTGGGCTACGCGCTCGTCCATCATTACGGCGTCAAGGTGGGCGATCGCGTCGGCATCGCCATGCGCAACCTACCCGAGTGGATCATCTCGTTCGCCGCGATCACTTCGGTGGGAGCGATCTCGGTGTCGCTCAACGCGTGGTGGACGGAGGACGAGCTCGATTACGCCATCAACGACTCGGGACTCAGCCTCCTGATCGCCGATAGCGAGCGCGTGAACCGGTCCGACGACGCCTGCCAACGTGCCGGCGTGCCAATCCTCGGTGTGCGTCTCGACGAACTCGAACCTCTGGCGCCGGGGGTCGAGTACTGGCATGACGTCGTCATCCGCGGCGCGGCGATGCCACTCGTGGCGATTTCGCCCGACACCGACGCCACGATCCTGTACACCTCGGGGACCACAGGTTTCCCCAAGGGGGCGGTCTCCACTCACGGTGCCGTGTCCCAGGCCATCATGGCCTTCACGTCGGGGGCGGCGATCCAGGCGGCGCGTCGAGGTGATGCGTCGGGGAGCGGACAGACCCCGTGCTTCATTCTCGTCGTGCCCCTCTTTCACGTCACCGGCTGCATCCCGGTGATGTTGTCATGTTTCTCGTGGCACTTCAAGCTCGTGATGATGCACCGATGGGAACCAGAGCGTGCCCTGCAATTGATCGAACGGCACAAGGTCACGACGTTCGTCGGCGTGCCGACCCAGTCGTGGGACCTGCTCGAGCATCCGAATTTCCTGAACTTTGACACGTCGTCGTTGACGGCGGTGGGCGGCGGCGGCGCGCCCGCACCGCCCAAGTTGGTCGCCAGGGTGGACAACTCGTTCAAGCAGGGCCGCCCAACTCTCGGTTACGGAATGACCGAGACCAATGCGTACGGACCGGGTAACTACGGTGACGACTACATCACGCACCCGTCCTCCACGGGACGGACGCCGACCATCGTCATGGACGTCGAGATTCGCGACGAGGACTGCCGCGCGGTGCCGATTGGACAGAGCGGTGAGATCTGGATGAAATCACCCACGTTGATCAGGAGCTACTGGAACAAGCCGGAGGCCACGGCGTCGACCCTGGTCGACGGCTGGCTGCGCACCGGTGACCTCGGCCATATCGATGACGAAGGCTTCCTCTACGTGGAGGACCGCCTGAAGGACATGATCCTTCGCGCGGGAGAGAACATCTATTCAGCCGAGGTCGAGTCCGCCATCTACGAACATCCGTCGGTGTACGAAGCGGCGGTCTTCGGCCTACCCAATGAGCGTCTGGGCGAAGAGGTTGCGGTCGTGGTGATGGTCAAGCCCGGGCTCAAACTCACGGAGACCGAGCTTCACGCCCACCTTCATCCGCGACTCGCGAGTTTCAAGATTCCGACACGCGTCGTCTTCACCCACGAACCGTTGCCGCGAAACGCCGCCGGCAAGTTCCTCAAGCGTGCGATGCCCGCGCTCTACTTCGGCTGAGCCGCGTCGATCGCCGCTCGGGCGTAGTCGGCGAGGTTGAGCGTGTCGAGTTCATCCAATGAGAACCACGCGGCGTGGTCGGTCGTGCCGTGGATCTCGTGGCTCAATTCGCCGCCCTTCAATTCGGCGGTGAAGAGGATGCGCACCGTGTGGATCCGATCGCCGTTGTCGCGACGGCGCACGTCACTGGTCACGCCGAGCAGGTCCAGTTCGTGTATCTCGAGTCCGGTCTCCTCGCGGAACTCGCGTACCAGCGTGTCCTCGGGGGCCTCGCCGAAATCGATGCCACCGCCCGGTAGCCACCACAGTGGCGGGACGTGGCGCGGATTGCTGGAACGCACCAGCGCCACCCGGCCTTCGTTGATCAGTACTCCGTAGGAGCGGACGCTGGTGTGTTGCTTACTCATGGGATGGTCTACGTCCTAGTTCGATTCGTTGAGGTCCCGGGGGATTACCCGCGCCTCCCAGGTATGTCCTTCGACACCCTTCGCCACAGAAATAGTAGGTCACTCCGTCCGCTGCGGTGCAATGCAGCGCCGTTTTCGAGTTCACGCGCATTGAACAGACTGGATCGACCGCGTCACCTTCGAGATCCTCGTGCATGTCCGCCGGGTGTTCGTCCCGGTCGAAGCGCTCGGCGCAGCGCATTGAGCAGAAGTAGTACTCGACGCCATCACGCCGGCGCACGGCAACCGGTGAGCTGATATCGACCGTCATCCCGCACATGGGGTCGCGCGCGCCATCGCTGTCGCCGCCCGAGCGGGCGAGGGCCCAGACGCCTGCGAGCAGCACCAGCGCGAGCACGTTGAGCACGAGGGTGGCGCCGAGGGGGAACTGCCCGGAAAGTGCGGGCGAGTGCCGTGTGCTCGGCACGAGATGGCCAGCACCGAAGATGACGTTCACGGCCAGGCCACCGCCACTCATCACGAGCCACAGCAGCGCGAACAGCTTCAACATCGAGCGTGTGCCGTAGAAACGTCGGTAGATGAGCAGCAGTGGCAAGGTGACGAGATCGGCGAATATGAAGCTGATGACGCCGCCGAAGGCGACGCCGTGGGTCCACAACGCCGCGGCGAGAGGAATGTTGCCGACCGAGCACACGAACGAGATGACGGCGAGGAGCGGCGCGACGACGATGTTCTCGACGACGGTCCACGATCCGTGGCCCGAGAGGAAGAGGTGTGACCACCACAGCGACGGGACGTGGACGCTCAAGAACCCCGCGACGACGAACCCCGCGAGCAGTTCCTTGCGCAGCATGGTCACATCGCCCATCGTGAAACGGGCGCTCAGTCGGTAGAAACGCCGTGCGCGCAGTCGTTGGCGCCACGTCAGTTCGTTGTGAGCCCCGGCGGGGGGCGTGTCACGCATCACGCGTTCACGCAGTTCGGCCTGGGAGTTCTTCGAGAAGAAGAACCCGGTGAGCGTGGTGATGGCTGCCACCATGATGATGCCGCCAACGAACTGGGCCACGAGAAACTGCCATCCGAGCAGCAGGTACAGCACGATGCCGAGCTCGATGACGAGGTTGGTTGACGCGACCATGAAGACCAGAGCGTTGGACCATGACGCGCCTCGTGCGAAGAGGGCCCGGGCCATGGCGCTCGCGGCGTAACTGCAGGACGACGAGATGATGCCCAGAAGGGCTGCCCTCGACGAAGTGCCCGCGGTGGTGGTGCCGAGCCGCGCACGCAGTCCGTCGCGGGGCAGGAAACTCTGTACCATCCCTGAGAGGGTGAAGCCGAACACAATGGGCCACCACGTCATCCAGAGCATCGCCAGACTCTCCTTGAAGCCCGCGAAGAGCCAGTCGAGCGTGAGGCGCGTCAGGTGCATGGTGGTTCGTCGTGACGAGAAGGGGTGGTGGGACCGGTAGTTTCGCCGCAGCGATTCCCACGAGGCGATCGGTGGCGGCCACCCGCCGCGGCTGCCTGGCCGTGCATCAGTGAGTGAACAGACCGCATCGTGACTGCCTTTCCCTCACGCCA
>Ga0316222_1000223_pt1 | contig 93646 bp, 97 predicted proteins | sample TBH18011metaG_FD_206008 | JGI IMG/M metagenome (GOLD analysis project Ga0316222, IMG submission 206008) | Freshwater microbial communities from Trout Bog Lake, Wisconsin, USA - TBH18011 | ecosystem: Environmental > Aquatic > Freshwater > Lake > Hypolimnion/Profundal zone | place: USA: Wisconsin...
TTTGGCCCTGTTGGCTCTATATCGATGTCTGTAATGGCGCTATAACTGGGGTCGTCGCGGATCATCACCGTTAAAACATTGCTGGTCGTTGCCGCAACACCCAGATTGATTGTTTGCTGCGACCACCCTGCTGCAGCAACGCTAGTTCCGGCGTATATTTTCGTACTGCCCCAATATACGTCTATTTCGACGATGGAATTGGCGGCTGTGCTGAAATATGTCCAAAAACTAATTGAGTAGTTCTGACCAACAGTGGTGGATATCGTTTGCTGCGCGCCAGAGGTCGTTCCCGATACAAATGGGTAGGTGAGGCAGGCCGCGCCCACACAGCCCGAATAAAATTCCGTCGATCCGCCCGCTGCGGTAATGGTGGCATTGGCCGCTGACAGCGCGTGATTAAATGCCGCGCCTGCGCCGGTCGCAGAGCTGGTCCAACTGGTTGCGGCGGCAGTCGTGGTCCCGGTGAAAAAGGGGTTGGCCACCTGATTTGCCATGCATGCGTTGGCGGAAAACATGAAAATGAGCATGAGGCATGTTTTTAAAACAAATTTCGCCATGCAAGGCCTCACAAAAACGTTATATATTCGTTTGTTATCTATCAGAGAGATAAATATCTGGTTAGCATAGGGAAAATACTTACCCAGCCTTCCAGCACCACTGCGGGCTGGGTAGCACGAAAATATGTTTCGGGGGCCATAACTGCGATCCGTTGGTGTGCCAACGTGATGGCTCTGCCACGCAATGCGGATCATTCCTTGTCATTCGGTCCCGTTTATGACCAAGGGGAGCCTGTCAGCGCTTTGCCGATGCCGATCAGGCCGCTTTCGCGCTTGATTCTCACATGTCAGGAACATTCATGTCCAATATCCGCACGGTCAACAGGCGGGCCAAGCGCGCCATCGCCATCACCCATGCGCGCGGCAAAGCCGTTGAAACCGCGCCCGCCGAAAAAACCAAGCCCGCAAAGGCCGCGAATTAAGCTGCGCTCCACCGTGCAGCAGTCCGGCATTGATACCGCCTCCGCCATACCGTTTGAATTTGTCGATGCGGCAGATATTCCCGGCGGCGGGCATCTGCATCTGGTACGAAGCGGCGATTTCTTCTCTATCCAGTTCGACAATGACGAGCTGATGGGCAGCCATGTTCGCCACTCCGAGCAGGCGCTGGCCACGCTTGCCTGTGACCGGCTGGGCGACAAGACGGGGCGAGTGCTGGTCGGCGGGCTGGGGATGGGCTTCACTCTGGGCGCGGCCCTCGCCGCCTGGGGGCCCAACGCGCAGGTGGTGGTCGCCGAACTGGTGCCCAAGGTCGTGACTTGGGCCAAGGGCCCGCTGGCGCATATTTTTGGCGCATCACTGGCCGATCCGCGCCTGACGCTGGAGGTGGCCGACGTGCATGATGTGATCGTGCGCGAGCAAGGCGGCTTTGACGCGATCCTGCTGGATGTTGACAACGGCCCCGATGGTCTGATCCAATTGGCCAATGATCGGTTATATTGCAATTGGGGGCTGCGCGCGGCCCATGCGGCCTTGCGCGCAGGGGGTGTGCTGGCGGTGTGGTCGTCCTACAGCGACGCGGATTTTTACGAAAGGCTGGAGCGCGCCGGATTTGAGGTCGAGGAAATCACCATCCCCGCCGATGAGTATGAATTCGATGTCGATCACACCATCTGGCTGGCGGCCAAACCCCGTTAACGGCACGTATTATGCCATCGCATAGCCAAACCCCCAGCGATTTGCGCCTGACCGATCTGGGCTGGCGTCCAGCCTTCAGTGCGCAGCTATCGCCAGAGGACGCCGCGCGGCTGATGCCGGTGCGGGTCATGGCGGTGCATCGCGGCAAAATCGCGGTGGCGGGGGAGGGGGCCGAATACCTCATCCCGCCCTATGTCACCCGCGCCGACACCGAGGAATCGCACGCCACCGTCGGCGACTGGCTGCTGATCGACCGCGACAGTCTGCAAATATCGCGCGTTTTGCACCGCGCCAGCCTGTTCAAACGCCGCACACCTGGCAATGCGCGCAAAACGCAGCTGATCGCGGCGAATGTCGATACGCTTTTCATCGTCGCCTCGTGCAATCAGGATTTCAACACGGCGCGGCTGGAGCGGTACTTGGTGATGGCGCGCGAGGTGGGGGTGACCCCGGTGATCGTGCTGACCAAGGCCGACAAGGCTGAAAACCCCGAAACATTCACCAATGCCGCGCTGGCATTACAGTCAGACTTGGTGGTGGAAACGATCAATGGCAAGGACCCTGCCAGCGCCGCTGCGCTCGCCGCATGGTGTGGGCCGGGGCAGACGGTGGCGCTGATGGGCTCGTCTGGCGTCGGCAAATCGACGCTGATTAACACGCTGCGTGGCTCCTCCAGCATCGCCACGCAACCAGTGCGCGAGGGGGATGGCAAGGGCCGCCACACCACGACGGTCCGCGAATTGCACCGGTTGAACCAAGGCGGCTGGCTTATGGACACCCCCGGCATGCGCGAACTCCATCTGTCCGACGCCGCCGAGGGGCTTGCCGAGGTGTTCGACGACATCACCGAACTGGCGCGGAGCTGCCGCTTTTCCAACTGCGCGCATGTCCGCGAACCGGGCTGCGCGGTGCGCCCGGAACTGGAATCGGGGCGGCTGGAACAGGCCAGATACGACCGCTGGGCCAAGCTGACCGGCGAAGATGCCCCCGTCGGCGCTTGGGTAAAACGCCCCAAACGTTAGGCGGGTTCCGCCACCTCGGCGGGCAGGCGGATCAAATGGTCGAACGCCGACAGCCCCGCCTTGGCCCCATCGCCCATCGCGATGATGATCTGTTTATAGGGCACCGTGGTCGCATCCCCCGCCGCGAAGACGCCCGGAATGCTGGTCGCGCCATGGGCATCTACGATGATCTCGCCGCGCGGGGATAGGTCCAGCGTGCCTTTCAGCCATTCGGTGTTGGGCACCAGGCCGATTTGCACGAAGATGCCCTCTAGATCGATCTGGTGCGCCGTATCGGCGGTGCGGTCCTTGTACGTGAGCGCCGTCACCCGCGCGCCGTCGCCCAGAACCTCGGTGGTGAGGGCGCTGGTGATGATGGTGGCGTTGGGCAGGCTGCGCAGCTTGGCCTGTAACACCGCGTCGGCGCGAAGCTGGCTGTCAAACTCGATCAAGGTGACATGGGCCACGAGGCCCGCGAGATCAATCGCCGCCTCAACCCCGCTGTTACCGCCACCGATCACCGCGACGCGCTTGCCCTTGAACAAGGGCCCATCGCAATGCGGGCAATAGGCGACGCCCTTGTTGCGATATTCTTCCTCGCCCGGTACATTCATCTGCCGCCAGCGCGCGCCGGTCGAAAGGATCAGCGTTTTCGCCCGAAGGCTGGCGCCGCCCGCCAGCACCACCTCGTGCAGGCCGGCCAGCCGGTCAGCGGCGATCAGTTTTTCGGCGGTTTGCAGATTGATGATGTCAACGTCATAATCCTTGACGTGCGCCTCCAGCGCGGTAGCCAGCTTGGGCCCCTCGGTGTGGCTGACGGAGATGAAATTCTCGATCCCCATCGTGTCCATCACCTGCCCGCCAAAGCGCTGCGCCGCGATGCCGGTGCGCACGCCCTTGCGCGCTGTATAGATCGCCGCCGCGGCACCCGCCGGGCCGCCGCCCACCACCAGCACATCATAGGGGGCCTTGGCCGCGATGGCCTCGGCAGCCTTGGCCTCTGCGCCGATATCGAGCGCGGCGATGATTTCTTCCAGCGTCTTCTTGCCTGACAGCCACATATGGCCATCCTTGAACACTGCCGGCACCGCCATCACGCCGCGAGTTTCGACTTCGGTCTGGTATGTTCCGCCCTCGATCAAGGTGGCGGTAAAGGCCGGATTGGTGAGCGCGATCAGCGTCAAAGCCTGCACCACATCGGGGCAATTGTGGCATGAGAGTGAGAAATACATCTCGAACTGATGCGCTGTATCCAGCGCCTTGATCCGCGCGATGGTTTCAGCATCGACCTTGGGCGGATGACCGCCCGCCCACAGCAGGGCCAGCACCAGCGAGGTGAACTCATGCCCCAACGGCAGGCCGGCAAAGCGCACCCGCGCTGGCGTTCCGGTGGGCGCAATGGTAAAGGATGGCACCCGCGCATCGCTGCCATCAAACCGCGCGCTGACCTTGTCGGACAGGGCGGCGATTTGCGTCAGAAGCTCGCGCGTCTCGGCGGATTTGGCGTCATCACCCAGCGTGGCGATCAACTCGATGGGGTGGCGCAACATTTCGAGATATTGCGAAAGCTGGTCGGTGAGGGCGGCATCGAGCATATCTGATGTCCTTTAGGAAAAGTAAAGGTGCGAGGGTGTTACACCCTCGCGCTCCCATGACTGTCAGCGTGAGCGCATGGTTTGGCACGCCGCTTCTGCGCCGCAGGTTATAAAGCCTCCGGCGGTGAGATATTGCGTACCCTCGCTGACAATGATGGGGGGCGCAGGGGGCGTAACGCCCCCTGCGATACTTCACTTCAATTTTAAATCTTGCCAACCAGATCGATCGACGGAGCCAAAGTCTTGGCGCCATCATCCCACTTGGCGGGGCAGACCTGGCCGGGATGCTCGCGCCAGTACTTGGCGGCCTTCACCTTGCGGACCAGTTCGGCGGCGTTGCGGCCGACGCCTTCGGGGGTGACTTCGACCAGTTGGATCACGCCGTCGGGGTCGGTGACAAAGGTGCCGCGATCGGCAAGGCCGACGCCTTCGCGCATGTTATCGAACATGTTGGTCAGGGTGTGGTTCTGGTCGCCAACTAGGTGGTACTTCACCTTGCCAATGGCGGGCGAGCTGTCGGCCCAGGCCTTGTGGCTGAAATGGGTGTCGGTGGAAACGCCGTAAACCTCGACGCCCATCGCCTGCAGGGCGGCGTAATTGTCCTGCAGATCTTCCAACTCGGTGGGGCAGACGAAGGTGAAATCGGCGGGATAGAAGAAGAACACCGACCATTTGCCCTTGATGTCGGCGTCGGAAATCTCGACGAAATTGCCGGCTTTATAGGATGTGGCGTTGAAGGGCTGGATCGATTTACCGATAAGCGACATGGGGTTTAGCTCCTGAAAAAGGGGTGATTCTGTTGACCACCCCTCTTTACCCGCAGGCGGCGCCCAAGCCTAGCGCGCTTTCCCGATTACTCCGATTGGCCCAGCCGATTAGAGCCGTTTTACAGCGAATTGATGATCGCCGAGAAATCCTGCCCCTGATGCCCGCTCTCGGCGAAATCGGCGTAAAGCTTCTCTGCCAGCGCGCCCATCGGCACATGCGCGCCGGCCCCTTGCGCGGCCTCCATCGCCAGCCGCAAATCCTTCAACATCAAGGCGGTGGCGAAACCGCCCTTGTAATCATTGTCCGCCGGGGTCTGCGGGCCGACACCGGGCACCGGGCAGTATGCCGTCATCGACCAGCACTGACCCGACGCCTTTGACGAGATGTCAAAGAAGGTTTGCAGGTCCAGCCCCAGCTTTTCGGCCAGTTTAAAGGATTCGCAAGTGGCGACCATGCTGGCGCCCAGCAGCATGTTGTTGCAGATCTTGGCGGCTTGGCCAGCCCCGCTGGCGCCGGCGTGGATGACGGCCTTGCCCATTTGCGCCAGTACCGGCTCGCCGCGTGCGAAACCCGCCTCCTCGCCGCCGACCATGAAGGTCAGCGTGCCCGCGTTGGCCGCCGCGATCCCGCCCGACACCGGTGCATCAAGCATCGCATGGCCCCCTTTGGCGGCGGTTTCGGCGACCTCGCGCGCGGTGGCGACGTCGATGGTCGAGCAATCCATCAGCAGCGCCGAGGTCGGGGCGTGGCTGATCACATCGTCCGCATAGACCGCCCGAACGATGGCGCCGTTTGGCAACATGGTGACCACCACATCGGCGCCAGCCACGGCGTCCCGCGCACTGGTGGCGACATGGCAGCCGGCCTCCTTTGCGCGCGCCGTGGCGTCCGCCGACAGGTCAAAGGCGCGGACATCATGCCCGGCCTTGGCCAAATTCGCGGCCATGCCGCCGCCCATATTACCCAAACCGATGAAGCCGATGATCATGGCGTGTGCTCCCTCAACCCATCGTCGGGATGACGAAGGCGTTATAGCCATTGCCCGAGCCTTCCGCGGCGCCATCGGGCCAGCGCTGGGTGACGGTCTTGATCTTGGTCCAGAACTTGACGCCCTCTGTACCGTGCTGATTGGTGTCACCGAAGGCGCTGCGTTTCCACCCGCCAAAGCTGTGATAGGCCACCGGCACCGGGATCGGCACGTTGATGCCCACCATGCCGACATTGACCCGCGCGGCAAATTCACGCGCGGCGTGGCCGTTGCGGGTGAAGATGCAGACGCCATTGCCATATTGGTGCTTGCTGGGCAGGGCCAGCGCTTCCTCGAAATCCTTGGCGCGGACGATTTGCAGCACGGGGCCAAAGATTTCGTTGTGATAGCTGTCCATGCCCGCCGTCACGTGGTCGATCAGCGTCGGGCCGACGAAGAAGCCTTTCTCGTGACCCTGAAGGGTGAAACCGCGGCCATCGACGATGATCTTGCCGCCCTCGGCTTCGCATTTGCCGATCCACGCCTCGATCTTGGCCTTGTGCTCGGCGGTGACGACGGGGCCGTAATCGGCGCCCTTGTCGGTGGAGGTGCCGACGCGCATCTTGGCGATTGCCGGCAGCAGTTTGGCGATCAAGGCATCGGCGGTGGCATCCCCAACGGGCACCACCACTGGCAGCGCCATGCAGCGTTCGCCCGCAGAACCGAACGCCGCGCCGACCAGATCGTTCACCACCTGGTCAAGGTCGGCGTCGGGCATGACGATGCCGTGGTTCTTGGCGCCGCCCATCGCCTGTACCCGCTTGCCCGCCGCAACGCCGCGCGAATAGACATATTGCGCGATGTCCGATGAGCCCACAAAGCTGACCGCGCCGATCGCCGGGTGGTCGAGGATGGCATCGACCATCACCTTGTCGCCGTGCACCACTTGGAATATGCCTTCTGGCGCGCCGGCCTCCAGCATCAGTTCCGCAAGGCGCACCGGCACGCTGGGGTCGCGCTCGGATGGTTTCAGGATAAACGCGTTGCCGCAGGCCACCGACACCGCGCCCATCCACAAGGGGATCATCGCGGGGAAGTTGAACGGGGTAATGCCCGCAGTGATCCCGATGGGCGCACGCATCGAATAGACCTCGATCCCCGGCCCGGCGCCCTGGGTATAGTCGCCCTTGAGCAGATGCGGCACACCGCAGGCGAATTCCACCACATCCAGCCCGCGCTGAATATCGCCCTTCGAATCGGCGATCACCTTACCGTGTTCGGCGGAGAGCATAGCGGCCAGTTCGTCCATGTTGGCCTCGACCAACGCCTTGAAGGCGAACATCACGCGGGCGCGGCGCTGGGGGTTGGTGGCGGCCCATGCGCCTTGGGCGGCGGATGCCGCGGCGACGGCGCGTTCCAGATCGGCGGGATCGCCGAGGGCGACCTCGGCCTGAACGGCGCCGGTGTTGGGGCAATAGACCGGCGCTTTACGGACATCTGGGCGCGCGGGCGTGCCAGCGGCTTCACCGGCGATGAAGTGATTGATGATGCGCATGGCCTGCTCTCTCCCAAAACTGTTTCATCCGCGATGCGCCTTTGCGAAAACGCATGCAACGCGCAATTTTGCCAGCTATGGCTGCAAATATGCAGGGATTTGATTGGAGCGACTATCAGGCCTTTCTGGCCATCGCGCGGGCCGGCCAGTTGGCGCGCGCCGCGCGGGCTGCCGGGGTGGACGCGACGACGATCGGCCGCCGTTTGCGCCGTCTGGAGACACGCCTCGGCGCGACCTTGTTTGAACAAACCCGCGAAGGCCAGGTGCTGACCGAGGCGGGCGAGGCTCTGCTGGCCAGCGTCGAGCAAATGGAGCAAGCCGCCGCCCGCATCGGCGAGGCCGGCGGCGGCGACGGCGAGGGCATCAGCGGCACGGTGCGGATCAGCGTTGCGGAAGGGTTCGGAAGCTGGGTGGTGGCGCCGCGCCTTGGGGCATTCAGCGCTCGCCACCCGCGACTCGGGCTGGATCTGGTGGCCTCCAGCGGCTTCCTCAGCCCGTCCAAGCGCGAGGCCGACATTGCGGTGCTGCTGTCTCGGCCCAAGGCAGGCCCGCTGGTTGCGCGCAAGCTGGCCGATTACGCGCTGCGGCTATATGCCAACCACGCCTATCTGGCCGAGGCCGGTGTGCCCACCACGCCCGAGGCGCTGACGCAGGGGCACCGCCTGATCGGCTATATCCCCGATCTGGTCTACGCGCCGGAATTGCGGTATCTGGCGGATATTCACCCCGGCCTCACGGCGCATATCCGCAGTTCCAGCATCACCGCGCAGGCCCGGCTGATCGCGTCGGGGGCGGGTCTGGGGGTGCTGCCGTGCTTTATCGGCGACAGCGATCCGGCGCTGGTGCCGGTGCTGGGCGAACGGCGCATCCTGCGGACATTCTGGCTGGTCACGCACAAGGATACCCAAGGGCTGGCCCGCGTGCGGCTGGCCAAGGAATGGCTGGTGGAGATCGCCGGGGCCTGTCAGCGGATGCTGCTGCCGCCTGCCGACTAGGCCTCGCCAGCGTCTTAATGCGCCTCTGCCAGCAGGGCGGCGGTGTCCTTGCTCGCCCAATCGCGCCCGCCAGTATAGCGCCAGACCTCGCGGCCGGCGGCATCGTAATAGATGGTCGTCGGCATGGTTTGCAGCGCATATTGGCTGGTGGCGTCGTTGTCGGGGTCCAGCCAGGGCTTGGGGCTTTGGGGCCAACCGGCCAACCCATGCGCCTGCCAAAACGCCCCGACCTTTGCGGGATCACCCAGATCCTCGGAGACGGCCAGCACCGTGATTTTGCCCGCCTGCGTCCCCGCCAATTGGTGCAGGGTGGGCAGTTCGGCGACGCAAGGCCCGCACCATGTCGCCCAGAAGTTCACCAGCAGGGGTTTTCCGGTCAGGCTGGGCAGGCGCAAGGTCTTGCCATCGCTCGCATGAAAGCCGAGATCGGGCAGGCGCGAGCCCTTGTGGCTGCGGTCCAATGTGCCTGATAAAGGCTCGGGCGCGGCGGTTGCTTGCGAAGCCTGCCCACTTTGCCTATCGCAAGCCGCGAGGCTGACTGCCAAACAGCAACCAAGGATTATGCGTGTGAGTGAGCGGGACAAGACCAAGACGGGTTCCAATCAGATGTGGGGCGGCAGATTCGCCTCTGGCCCCTCTGCGATCATGCGCGAGATTAACGCATCCATCCCGTTCGACAAGGCCCTGTGGCGGCAGGACATCGCCGCCAGCAAGGCGCATGTGGCGATGCTGGGCGCGCAGGGAATTGTCGCGGCAGAGGATGCGGCAACGATCAGCGCCGGCTTGGATGCGGTCGCCGCCGAGTATGAGGCGAGCGGCGTCCCTGAAAACTGGGACCTGGAAGATATCCACATGACGACCGAAAGCCGCCTTGCCGAGTTGATCGGCCCTGTGGCAGGCCGTCTGCACACCGCGCGCAGCCGCAACGATCAGGTGGCGACCGATTTTCGCCTGTGGGTGCGCGATACCATGGACCAAACGCTGGCGGGGCTGGGGGCGTTGCAGCGCGCGCTGGTGGCGCGGGCGGGCCAACATGCGGACAGCATCATGCCCGGCTTCACCCATCTGCAAACCGCGCAGCCGGTGACCTTGGGGCATCACTTGATGGCCTATTACGAGATGGCCGCGCGCGATGTGTCCCGCTTCGGCGATGCCCGCGCGCGGATGAACCAATGCCCGCTGGGTGCGGCGGCGTTGGCGGGCACGGGCTTTCCCATTGATCGCAACGCCACGGCGGCGGCGCTGGGCTTTGACCGGCCCACCGACAATAGCCTCGATTCGGTGTCAGACCGCGATTTCGCGCTGGATTACCTGATGGCGGCGGCGCAATGTTCGCTGCACCTTTCGCGGCTGGCGGAGGAATTCATCATCTGGGCCAGCCAGCCATTTGGCTTTGTGAGCCTGCCCGATGCGCTGTCCACCGGCAGCAGCATCATGCCGCAAAAGAAAAACCCCGACGCCGCCGAACTGGTGCGTGGCCATTCGGGGCGGATCATTGGCTGCCTGACCAGCCTGATGATCACCATGAAAGGCCTGCCGCTGGCCTATTCCAAGGACATGCAGGACGACAAGCCGCCGGTGTTCGAGGCCGCCAGTCTGCTCACCCTGTCCCTCGCCGCGATGACGGGGATGGTCGAGGGGGCAACCTTTCGCACAGTCCGGATGCGCGGCGCGGCGGAGCTCGGCTATGCCACCGCGACCGATCTGGCCGATTGGCTGGTGCGTGCGGCGGGCATTCCGTTCCGGCAGGCGCACCACATCACCGGCGCGGCGGTCAAGCTGGCCGAAAGCAAGGGCGTGGCGCTCGATCAGCTGAGCCTCGCCGAGTTGCAAGCCATCGACCCGCGCATCACCGATGCGGTCTATCCCGCGCTGTCGGTAGAGGCATCAGTGGCATCGCGCGCCAGCCATGGCGGAACCGCGCCCGCTGAGGTAAGGAAACGCGTGGCCGAAGCGGCGCTTGCCTTGGGTATGGAGTAAGGCGATGAAAAAAAAGGCCATAGCGGTGTTGGCGTTGCTGGCGCTGGCGGGCTGCGGTGCGCGCGCCGATTTGAAACCCAGGGCGGGGCAACAACTGCCCCCCGCGCCCTATGGCCGCCCGGACCAGCTGACCGCGCATGAATTGCTGAACCAGAATTCGCAGTCGCGGCCCGGCAACTCGATCGAATTGCGCGTCAAATCCGAACCCCGCGCCGACGATCCCTTCGATCTGCCGCCCACCAAATAACGCTTTTCCAAATTTAAAACTGAAAGCCCAAATGGACCATTTCGCTCTCCGCAATGGCGTGCTGCACGCCGAAGATGTCTCCCTGCCCAGCATCGCCGAGGCGGTGGGATCGCCCTGCTATGTATACAGCCAGGCCACGCTGGAACGCCACGCGCGCGTGTTCGCCGAAGGTCTGGCCGCGATCCCGCGCAAGCACATCGCCTTTGCGGTAAAGGCCAACCCCAACCTTGCGGTTCTGAAGGTTCTGGCGAAACAGGGGTACGGCGCGGATGTTGTGTCGGGCGGCGAAATGGCGCGCGCGCTGGCGGCGGGGATGGCGCCTGATGGCATTGTGTTTTCCGGCGTTGGCAAGACCGCGCAGGAAATGCGCGAAGGGCTGGCAGCCTCCATCGGCCAATTCAATCTGGAGAGCGAGGAGGAAGGCATCGAACTGGCCGCCATCGCCGCCGAAATGGGGCTGATCGCGCGGGCCGCGCTGCGGGTGAACCCCGATGTCGATGCCGGGACCCACGCCAAAATATCCACCGGCAAGGCGGAGAATAAATTCGGCGTGGCCTTTGATCAGGCAGCGGGGATCTATGCGCGGCTGGCGGTGCTACCGGGGCTGGAAATGCGCGGGCTGGCGTTGCATATCGGCAGCCAGATCACCTCGCTGGAGCCTTCACGACAGGCCTTTACCAAGATGGGCGGCTTGATGCGGGGCATCCGCAAGGCCGGCTTTACGGTCAGCCATATGGATCTGGGCGGCGGCTTGGGCGTGCCCTACAAACAGGGCGAGGTGCTGCCAGATCCGGCCGCATACGGCGCGATGGTGGCCGAGGTGACCGGTGATTGGGATGCTTGCCTGATGTTTGAGCCGGGCCGGGTGATAGTTGGCAATGCCGGGGTGTTGTTGACGCAGGTGATCCGCGTCAAGCCCGGTGTTTCGGTGCCCTTTGTGGTGGTGGACGCGGCGATGAACGACCTTGCGCGCCCTGCGATGTATGATGCGTGGCATGATTTCGTCGCAGTCGCCCCGGATGGCGTGCGTATGGCCGCCAACATCGTCGGCCCGATTTGCGAGAGCAGCGACACCTTTGCCATGGGGCGCGACATCGACGTGGTGCATGCGGGCGATCTGGCGGTGTTCCGCACGGCGGGGGCTTATGGGGCGACGATGGCCTCCACCTATAACAGCCGCGCGCTGGTGCCAGAGGTGATGGTGCATGGCGGCAAATGGGCAGTGGTCGCCGACCGCATCGCCCCCGCCACCATCCTGTCCGCTGAGCGCGTGCCGGACTGGTTGGATTGAGCCGTGGCCGCCCCTAGCCTTCCGCAAAGCCTGCCCTTGTTCCACCGCATCTCGGGCCAGCCGGTGGTGGTGTTGGGCGATGGCATTGCGGCGGAGGCCAAGCGGCGGCTGGTGAGCCATGCTGGCGGGGTGGTGGTAACGGAGTTGACGCAGGGCGTGCGAATGGCTTTTGTAGCGCACGACGATCCCGCCATGGCTGCGGCAGATGCAGCGCAGCTGCGCGGGGCAGGCCTGCTGGTCAATGTCGTCGACCAACCGGCGCTCTGCGATTTCACCGTGCCGGCGATTGTCGACCGCGCGCCGGTGCTAATTGCGGTGGGTACGGGCGGGGCCTCGGCGGGGCTGGCCAAGGCTTTGCGGCTGCGGCTGGAGGCATTGCTGCCGGCCAAGTTGGGCGATTTGGCGCAGGGGCTGTTTGCGGCGCGTGTCCAGTTGCGCGCCCGCTTCCCCGATGCTGCCATCCGCCGCCGGGCGCTCGATGCGGCGCTGGGTGAGGGGGGGGCGCTAGACCCCCTGCGCGAGGAGGCAGCGAATTGCTTGTCCGCATGGCTGAGCGATCCGGCGGCGGGCAGGCAGGCCGGCGTTATTGAGATCCGCCTGCGCACGGATGATCCGGAAGACCTTACTCTGCGAGAGGCGCGCCTGCTGGGCAGCGCCGATCTGATCGCGCATGAACCCGCCGTGCCGATGACAGTGTTGGCGCGCGCACGCGCCGATGCTGCCCGCCACACGCTTTCTTCAGGCGAGAATGTATATGATTTTGCACAGTTCCCCGAAGGCTTGATCGTTGTGCTTCGTGCTGCTGTCCCGGTGCCCGAACACCGATCATCGGGACATGGTTAACATGTTTTAACTCGCTCCCGCGGCCTTGTTGGCGACATTGGTGCGGCGCGCAAATATGCGCTGCCATTGCCGAAGGGACGCATTATGAGCCTACCCAAAATCAATATATCGGCGCTGCCCGATCTGCCCGCGCCGTCAGGCGTTTATGGTAGCCAGAGCGGCAATACCCCGCAGGTATTCGAGGATGTTTCGATCATCGTTGTGATGGTCTATCTGTACGAGGTACTCGGGCCAGATTGAGGCGCTAGGCGGCGGAACACAGCGATGCTGATCCGCGAGGAAATTGCCGCGCTGCGGGGGGATGATGCCCCGCAGCGCGCAGCTCAGGGAGCCCTGCTGGCGGCTACTGCTGCGTGGCGCGACAGGCCTGATGTGGCGGCGGTGCTGGCGGCGCTGCGGCGCTATGCCGATGGCGCCGCGCTGGATGAATGCCCCGCTCTGGCGGCGTTGTTCGGCGGGGAAGCTGCCAATGCCTTCACTCACGGCCTCGTGGTCAGCATGACAGCTGTGTTGGCGGAACATCCGCTGGGCCATATCGCGATGCGCTATTTTACCAACGGCACGACCACCACGCTATTGCTGGGGCAAGCGGGCGATACGACGTTGTCGCTGGTATGCATTGATGGGGCGGGGCTGGCGCGCACGCCGCCGCCGCGCTCGGTGAGCTTTACACCGATGGAGGCAACCGAACATATTCTGGCAGGTTCTGGCAAGATGACGTATCATACAAGGCAGCCACTGGTCGATGGGGTGCCGGGGCAAGTGCGGTTGTTACGTGCCGAAAAGGCTGTGTCCAAGGGCACGGTGCTGACACGCGACGGCGAAGCCCAAGCCGCGCAAATCGCGAGCGTTTCGGGGCGACTGGTCACGCTGCGCCTGCAACGGCGGGCGGCTGGGGCAGGGTCCAAAGCTGCTGTTATGCAGGAATATGAGTTGGCGAGCGGACGCCTGCTGCACCGCGCCACCACATCGCACAGTGACAGCCGGCGCGAGTTGATGGCGACGCTGTTGGGGCGGATGGGCCGCGTGGATGCCGCGCCGGTGCTGGCGCAGATGGCGCGTGGGCGCGGCGGGGAAACAATGCGCTGGCAAGCTTTGCGCGAATGCCTTGGGCTGGATACCGCGGCAGGTTTTGCCGCGCTATGTGCCATCGCCGCCGATGTCGCTGACCCGCTGGCCGGTCCCGCCGCCGCCCTGCGCGCGCAATTGACGCAGGCCTATCCGCAGTTGCAGGAACTCGCCCTATGCCACGCGTGATCGAGGTGGCTGACGACGCCGCCATCAGCCTCGCCGAGGCCATCGATGATTTTTCCGCGCGCGGATTTGACCCCGCCGACGAGGAGAATTTGGCCCATGCGGCGCTGAGCCTGCGGCGGCTGGGCAATAACCGGGCGTTTCTGGGTGATCTGCTGCTGAATGAACTGAAAGCCCACGCCGCCGATGTGCAGGCCGACAACGCCTATGGCCCGCAAGTGGTGATGCTGGGCCGGCCCGAACATTCCAATTGCTTTTTGCGCGCCAATATCTGGCCCAGCATGAATGATGCGATGGTGCGCGCCAGCGGCAAGGAGGCCTTTGTGCTGGACCTGCCCCACGATCACAATTTCCATTTTCTCACCCTGGGCTATTTCGGCCCCGGATATTGGAGCGATTTTTACGAGGCCGATTACGAGGGCATCGTCGGTTACATCGACGAAAAGGTGTCGCTGCGCCGCATCGGCAAGCAGCGGCTGGAGGAGGGGATGATCCAGCTCTACCGCGCGCACATCGATGTCCACGCGCAATTGCCGGCGGATGCGCTGTCGGTGTCGGTGAATGTGGTGCACACCAGCGGCGCGCAAGGCTGGCTGGATCAATACCGCTTTGATACCGATCAGGGGCAGGTGACGGCCATCCTCAATTACGGTGCCAGCGAGGCATTCCTGCGCATCGCGGTAGGGCTGGGTTCGCCTGAGGCCATCGATCTGGCGCATCGTTTCGGGCGCCATCACCCCAGCGACCGGATGCGGATACATGCCTTTGACGCGCTGGCCTCGCTGGAGGGCGATGTGGGTGCGCGCGATGCCCTGTGGGAGCGGGCGGAGAGCGCCGGCAGCCGGCATCTGGCAATGGAGGCGCGGGCACGAAGGGCGGAGTTGGAGGTTTTAGAGTGAAGGTTCTTGGGGGTGTTACACCCCCAAACCCCCAGTTTTTGAAGACACGGGCGGCTTGCAATGTCAGGCTCATCCGCGAAGCGGCTTTAAAGCCTGCGGCGAGGCGGCGTTGCGTTAAGACCAAACCAATAATTGTCGGGAGCGCGAGGGGGTAACCCCCTCGCATCTTCCCTTTTCAAAACCCGCCCCCTGACAGCGCATCAATCGCTGCCTGTAAAATCACGCTGGCCGCCGCTGAATCGATCCGTGTCGCGCGTTTGGCGCGGCTCATATCTTGGGCGATCAGGTCACGTTCGGCGCTATGGGTGCTCCATCGTTCGTCCCACAGCAGGATCGGCAGGCCCAATACGCCAAGGTTGCGGGCATAGGCGCGGCTTGATTGCGCGCGGGGACCTTCGCTGCCGTCCATGTTCAGCGGCAGGCCGATGACGATGCCCTTCAGGCTGCGCTCGGCGATCAGCGCGGCGATGAGCGCCTTGTCGGCCATGAATTTGCCGCGTTTCAGCGTCTTGGCCGGCGAAGCGATGCGCCACCCTGCGTCGCAAAAGGCGGTGCCGATGGTCTGCGTGCCCAGATCCAGCCCGATCAAGCCGCCACCACCGGGCAGCGCGGCGCGCATCGCGGCGGCCTCCGTCGTGATCAGCGGGTTTTCTGCCACGCGGCCACCCTGCGCGCGAAATCGGCGCGCATATTCGCCCAGAACAGGGGAATATCATACACATGGTAATTGTTGCCCGGCAGCACATAGGGGCCAAGGTCCGGCGCGTGGCCCACCATCAGATAGCCCTTGGGCGAACAGCGCGCTGCGACCATACCCCTTACCACCGAAGCGCCGTGGAAATTGGCGTCGGGCACTAATGAGCCGAGATTGACGTTGGCGGGGGCATTGCCGCCTTCCACCCCGGTCAGCGGGTTGGTGCAGAGGAAGGCGCTGCCCTTGCGGCTTCGCCCGTCGAGCCCCGGCATCCGCGCATAGGCGGCGTCGGCCATATGGGTGTCGGCGGGCTCGCCATAGCTGGCCCATGACAAGACACAGCCCGTCTGATCGGGCGCGGTGCAGGGCGACAGACCCATCTCTGGCAGATCGTGGTCCAGACTGACCTGCCAGCCGATCACATAGGCCGCGACGATCCGCTGCGCCAAGGGCTTGCCCGAAGCCCTGTCCCGCAACAACCGCATCACATGCACCGCGCCCTGACTGTGCCCCGCCAGGACGATCGGCAGTTTGGGGTCAGTTTGGGCGATGAAATGATCAAACGCCAGCAGCACATCGGCATAGGCGGCATCGACGGCAAGGTGCCCCTCGGGCTTGTCAGTAAGGAAGGCGCCCAAAGTGGCCTGCCGGTAACGCGGAGCCCACAGTTGCTGTGCCCCGTTGAACGGGCTGGCGAGGCCTTGGGTGAACAGATCGGCACGGCTGGCCGCCATGCTGTCGCCCGGTACCGCGTTCCAGCGCGATCGGTCAAACAGCGTGGTGGGGTGGACGAAGAATACCGCCACCGGCATCGGTTCTGGCCGCGAAACGCCCGAAGGCACCCAGCGCGCCGGGTCGGTCGGTGTGCCGGTTCCGCGCGAAATCCACGCCTCGGGCTTGTCATAGGCGTCCTGCGCGGCGGCGGCCTGCGCCTGATAACGCACCGCAGGCACAAAGGCGTATTCCGACAGCTCCTTCGCCCAATAGTTGAGACCCATTAAAGTTGCGATCACCAGAACCACCAGACATGCGACAAAATAGAGGAATTTGCGGGCCAAAAGATCACGCCTCCACCGGGGGGGCGGTTTCGGGCGCGGGTTCGGGCTCTGCGGGGGCGATTTCGTGACGACCCGAAAGCCGCTCCAGGGCCACCTTCAGCATCGCCAGCAGCGGATCGGCCAGCGCCAAACCCAGAATGCCAAACAGCACCCCCATGATCAGCTGCATCGCCAGCACCAGCGCGGGCGCGAGGTCCGCGGTTTTCTTGGCGACCATCGGCACGATGATGTTGCCGTCGATGCCCTGCACCACCACATAAACGCCGATGCAGTAAAGCCCCATATGGAGCCCCCCCGAAAAGCCCACCAGCACCATCAACAGCCCCGAAATCGGCGCACCGATATTGGGCAAAAACGCCAGCAATCCGGTGATCAGGCCCAGCAGAGATGCCATCGGCACACTGCCCAGCCACAGCGCAAAGCCGACCGAGAACCCCTCCACCGTCATGCCGATCATCCGCCCCAGCAGCAGGCGGCGCAGCGTGTGGCCCATCTGTGCACAGGTGACAGCGAAATACTCGCGTTGCTCGCGCGGCAACATCCACGCGAGGCCGCGCTGATAGGGGTGCGGGTCGAGCGCGAAATAAATGCCCAGCACCAGGATCAGCAGCAAGGTCGTCGCCCCGCCGATCAAGCCACCTACTACGCCGGTTATCTGGCCAATGCCGCCCAGCGCTTGCTCGGTCAGGTTCTGCGTCATCCGCGTGTTGATGGCAAAGCCGTGATGCGCCGCCCATTTCATCAGATGTTGCGCTTGGCCGGCAATGATCGAGGGTAACTGGCTGGCCTGATCGGTGATCTGGCTGCCGGCGAACATCGCCACCCACACCGCAAAGCCGACCGCCGCCGCCAGCACCAGCGTCACGCGAATGCTACGCGGCAGGGGCACCACCCGGCCCAGCAGCCGCGCCCCGCCATCGATTAACCCGCCAAACACCATGCCGCCGAACACCACCATCAGCGGCTGCGCCAGCAATACCGCCAGCGCCAGCAGGCTGGCGATGCCGATCCACACGACGGCCTTCTTCACTTCTTGCCGTGTCGCAGGATCGGCAATGTCGGTGGGGCCGGCGCGTTGCGGGTCAGGAATAGGGGCGGACTTCATTTTCCACCTGTGCCCGGCTCCAGCGGCGGGCGCAAGCTAGACCATCCGCGATTATGCCGCAGAGCGCCGATCCATGTCAGCGGATTCCACGTAGCGGTGCCATCTAGAGAGAAGGTGAGGAATTCCGCCCGCCCGCCGATATCCGCTATGGGAACGGGGCCGCCTAGGCCATTTTGCTCCAGCGGAAAGCGGCTGTCGGCGCTGTTGCCGCGATTGTCGCCCATGACGAAGACGTGGCCGGCGGGGACGGTGATTTCCGGGCGATCATCGGCATCGCCATGCGTGTCTGCAACCATATAGCTGGCGCCATTGGGCATGGTTTCACGCAATTGAGGAATTTCGCAGACGTGTTGACCGGCGGGTTTTTCGACCATCATGCCGAAATAGGCCATTGATGCGCAAGGTTCCGGGTCTTCGTTGCTGCGCAAGGCGTCCAGCGGCACATCGACGGGCGGCTCGACCGCCTGCGGGACGGGGTGGCCATTCAGCACGATCTGCCCGCGCACCACCGCGATCCGGTCATTCGGCAATGCGACGACGCGTTTGATGTAATCCTCGTTGGCGTGCCCGCGCGGGACGATGATGACAACATCGCCGTACTCGGGGGTTTTGGGCCAGATGCGCCAGCCGCCGCGGGGCAGGATGTGGAAACTGGGCGAGGTCCAATCCCAGCCATAGGGGTACTTGGCCACCACCAGCCGGTCGCCGACAAACAGGTTCGGCACCATCGACGCCGAGGGGATATAGAAAGGCTTGGCAACAAAGCTGTGGAAAGCCAGCACCACCAGCAACATCGCCGCGAGGCCTCGGATCTCTGCCAGCCAGTCGATTTTTTCAGGCGCTTGGGCATCGGCGGGCGTGCTGATGGATGGGCTGGGGGCGGTTTGGCCGGGGGGCATGGGGTTCTCGTTCATACGGCTTGGGGCGGAATGGCGGCCGGGATGGGCCGGGCTTCAATGACAACAAAGGCTTGCGCCCATGGATGATCATCGGTGAGCGTCAGATGAACGATGGCCTGATGCCCCGCAGGCGTAATCGCCGCCAGCCGCGCCGCCGCCCCGCCGGTGAGGGCCAGTGTGGGCGCGCCGGATGGGGCGTTGACCACGCCGATGTCACACATGAACACGCCCTGTTTGAACCCGGTGCCGACCGCCTTGCTGAAGGCCTCCTTGGCGGCGAATCGCTTGGCCAGAGTGCCGGCGCTTGTGTGCGGGCGGCTGGCGGCCTTGGCCTGCTCTGTGGGGGTGAAGACGCGTTGGAGGAAGCGATCCCCATGCCGCCCCAACGCCGCCTCAATCCGCGTGATGTTGCAGAGGTCGGAGCCTAGGCCAAGGATCATATGTCGGACCTCAAAAACAACCACAACATGGGGAGCCAAAACAGAATCAATTGGAACGTTAGAAAGCCCAGTGTCCGCTGATAATTGAATGCCTTGCGGGCAACTCTAGCTCGCCAAACGCAAAGGAGTTGAATGGCAAAATTTGCTGCATATGCCCCCCAAATCACCATTTGCTGCCGGCCAAGTGACTCTAAAATAAACATGTCAAACGAGGCAATGTTCACAATAGCCAACCCGGCCACCACCAGAGTTAAAGCACTGGCTACCCTCATTAATTGCAAAGTCATGCTACCGGGCGCACTGCTATTCGTCACCCATCACCCCCGCGCCGAATCCATCAGCGCGCGCATATGGCGCAGCGCCTCCTCCAGCCCGGTGAAAATCGCCTCACCGATCAGGTAATGCCCGATGTTGAGTTCGGCGATCTGGGGGATTGCCGCCACCGCCTGAACATTATCAAAGGTGAGGCCGTGGCCGGCGTGCGGCTCGATACCGTTGCGGGCGGCCAGCGCCGCCATGTCGGTCAGGCGCTTCAGCTCCGCGCTGCGCGCCGCTCCCTCCGCATGGGCATATTCGCCGGTGTGCAGTTCCACCACCGGCGCGCCCAGACGCATCGCGGCCTCGATCTGCCTCGCCTCGGGGGCGATGAACAGCGACACGCGGATGCCCGCATCAGACAGCCGCGCCACCACGCCCGCCAGCCGGTTTTGCTGGCCAGCGGCGTCCAGCCCGCCCTCGGTGGTGCGTTCCTCGCGGCGTTCGGGGACGATGCAGGCCGCGTGGGGGCGGTGTTTCAGCGCGAAGGCTACCATCTCGTCGGTGGCAGCCATTTCAAAGTTCAGCGGCAGGTCTGTCGCCGCCTGAATGCGGGCGATGTCCTCGTCGCGGATGTGGCGGCGGTCCTCACGCAAATGCGCGGTGATGCCGTCACCGCCCACCGCCGCGACGATCTGGGCCGCGCGAACGGGATCGGGGTGTTCTCCGCCGCGCGCGTTGCGGATGGTGGCGACATGGTCGATATTCACGCCCAGGCGGAGGCGGGATGGGCGCAAAACGTTCACGGCTTCACCCTGCTCCCCGGCTTCACCGCTGGGGTTTTGGCGAGGTCTTCGGGAACATCACCCTCGGCAAAGGTGGGGAAATTCAGCGCGATCAGCGGGAAAAACGGCACGCCCAGATCCACCGATCCGCCGGTACGGTCGACCAAAGCGGCGGCTGCGAGAACCTTTGCGCCGGTGGCCTCGATCGCGGCAATGGCCTCACGGCTGGAAAGGCCGGTGGTGACGACATCCTCGACCATCAGCACATGGTCGCCGGCCTCCAGCGCAAAGCCGCGGCGCAGTTCAAACGTGCCCTCCGGGCGCTCGACGAACATCGCCTCCACCCCCAGCGCGCGGCCCATTTCATGGCCGATGATCACCCCGCCCATCGCCGGCGAGACGACCTTGGTGATGTCCTTCCGCAATTCGCGTGGCAGCTTGGCGGCCAGCGCCGCGGCCAGCCGACTGGCGCGCATCGGGTCCATCAACACCCGCGCGCATTGCAGATAATGCGCACTGTGCCGGCCCGAGGAGAGCAGGAAATGCCCTTCGAGCAGCGCATGTGCCGCGCGGAACTCGGTGAGGATTTCGTCGTCGTTCATCTGAAAGGCACCTGTTTTGATGATTGTCCGTAATTCATGCATTGCAGCAGGCTGTGAAACTTGTCCCGAGCCGCCTAATCAATGCGGTAGATCAAAAATCCCCTAGAGGCGCTTGAGACTGTGAGCAAGCGTGGTATAGCTGCCCTGTAATGTGCAATCGTGTAACGCCGTGGTGGGCGGCACGAATGTGCTGTAATATAGGACAAAGCGGAGCGCGCGATGCGTTCTGGGAGTGGGAAGAGACAGCCGGTATGCGGAATTCCAGTTTGCTGATTCGGGCCATGTGCCAATCTGCGCGCCAAAAGGTGCCAGCCGCCGCACGCATATTTGCGGGCGGGGCTGGCCTGATTGGCTTGCCGCAATTGGCCGCCGCGCAGACCGCGGTGATGGAATCCGGCCCGGCCAAATATGCGGCTGACCATTTCCCGGTGGCGCCCGGAGGCTATACGCCTATGAAGCCAACGGCGGGCGTTGGTATGCCGGTGGACGGCGGCATCGGTTTCCAAGCGCAATATTCGCCCAACGGCGAATACGCCTTGTGGATGCACAATTCCTTTCTGTTGCCGACCATCATCGCGGTGAGCATTTTGGTGCTGGCGCTGTTGATATGGGTCGTTGTTCGCTTTAACGCCCGTGCCAATCCGGTGGCCTCTAAAACCACGCATAACACGCTGTTGGAAGTGCTGTGGACAGGTATTCCTGTTTTGATTCTGGTGGTGATCTTCATCCCGTCGATGAAGCTGCTGGCCAAGCAATATGCGGCGCTGCCCGCCAGCGCGCTAACGATCAAGGCGACCGGCAACCAATGGTACTGGACCTATTCCTACCCCGACAACGGCGGGTTTGAGGTGACGAGCAACATCCTCAAGCCAGAAGAAGCCGATGCGCGCGGCGAACCACGTCAGTTGGCGGCCGATTTCCGCATGGTTGTCCCCGTTGGCGAGCCGATTCGCCTGCAGACCACCGGCGCGGATGTGATCCATTCCTTTGCGGTGCCTTCGTTGTGGTTCAAGCTGGATGCTGTGCCGGGCAAGGTGAACGAGAAGCTGCTGTTTATCAGCAAGCCTGGCGTTTATTATGGTCAGTGTTCAGAACTTTGCGGCGCGCGCCATGGCTATATGCCAATCGTCGTCGAGGCGCTGGATCGCCCCCACTATAACGCATGGGTGATGACGCATAGCGCCGCCAAGGTTGACGGGACGCCTGCTGAGGCGGCCGCTGCAACCCCGGCTGCTGCGGACGGTGCGGCATCTTCCTCCTCGGCGCACGGCGCCTGAACCCTAAAATCCTACCTCAGGGACAAGCACTTATGGCTACCACCGCCGACCACTTTCAGGCCCATGGCGATACGCATGAGGGCCATGCTGATCACGACCACAAGCCCGCGTTCTTTCAGCGCTGGTTCATGTCCACCAACCACAAGGACATCGGAACGCTGTACCTGATTTTCGCGATTTTCGCGGGGCTTGTTGGTGGCGGTATCTCCGGCATCATGCGTGCCGAGCTGGCGCATCCGGGCATTCAGGTGTTGCCGGGCGTCAATGCGCTGCTGGGCGTTTCATCCGCGACGATGGATCAAAACCTGCATCTGTGGAACGTGCTGATCACTGCGCATGGCCTGATCATGGTGTTCTTTATGGTGATGCCGGCGATGATCGGCGGCTTTGGCAACTGGTTCGTGCCGCTGATGATCGGCGCGCCGGACATGGCTTTCCCGCGGATGAACAACATCAGTTTCTGGCTGACGGTTGCAGGTTTCTGTTCGCTGATGATCAGCCCGTTTGTGCCGGGCGGCACGGGCAATGGAGCGGGCATCGGCTGGACGGCCTATGCCCCGCTGTCCACCACGGGTTCGCAAGGGCCGGCGGTCGATTTCGCGATCTTCTCGCTGCATTTGGCGGGCGCGGGCTCGATCATGGGCGCGATTAATTTCATCACTACCATTTTCAACATGCGCGCGCCGGGCATGACCCTGCACAAGATGCCGCTGTTCGTGTGGTCGGTGCTGGTGACGGCGTTCCTGCTGCTGCTGGCGCTGCCAGTTCTGGCGGCGGCGATCACCATGTTGCTGACCGACCGCAACTTTGGTACCACCTTCTTCGATCCTGCCGGCGGCGGTGACCCTGTGCTGTTCCAGCATCTGTTCTGGTTCTTCGGCCACCCCGAGGTTTACATCATGATCTTGCCCGGTTTCGGCATCATCAGCCAGATCATCAGCACCTTCAGCAAAAAGCCGGTGTTTGGTTATTTGGGTATGGCCTATGCGATGGTCGCGATTGGCGTGGTGGGCTTTGTGGTGTGGGCACACCACATGTACACCACCGGCCTGTCGGAAGACGTCAAGATGTACTTCACCACCGCCACGATGGTGATCGCGGTGCCCACCGGCATCAAGATCTTCAGCTGGATCGCGACTATGTGGGGTGGCTCGTTGTCGTTCCGTTCGCCGATGGTGTGGGCGATTGGCTTCATCTTCCTGTTCACCGTTGGCGGTGTGACGGGTGTGGTGCTAGCCAACGGCGGCATCGATGACAACCTGCAGGACACCTATTATGTGGTTGGTCATTTCCACTATGTGCTGTCGTTGGGTGCGGTGACGGCGCTGTTCGCAGGCTTCTACTATTGGTTCCCCAAAATGAGCGGGCGTTGGCATTCTGAAGCGCTCTCCTACGTGCATTTCACGCTCTTCTTTATCGGGGCGAATATGACGTTCTTTCCGATGCACTTCCTTGGGATGCAGGGCATGCCGCGCCGTATTCCCGACTATGCGCCTGCGTTCGAGTATTGGAACCATTGGGCGTCGATTGGCTATATGTTCCTGCTGGCCTCGGTGGCAGTGTTCCTTGTGAACATCATCTATGCCTTCACTATGGGCAAAAAGGCTGAGGGCAATTACTGGGGCGAGGGTGCCACGACACTGGAATGGACGCTGTCCAGCCCGCCGCCGTTTCATCAGTTCGAAACCCTGCCGGTCATCAGCGATCACGATCATCACTGATCCACGCATAAGGACGGGGCTTTGCCTAAAATGGAGTTTTCTCCACGGACAAAGCCCCGACCTACAGCGGTCAATATTGGCGGATTTTAGATGGCAACAGTTGGCCCTCTCGCAAACAAGGCCGGGCTGGGCCATGGCGGGGTTATGAACCCCGCCAACGTTCCTCTGGCGTTGCCAACCGATTGGCGCGATTTCTTTGCGCTGACCAAGCCTCGGGTCATGAGCCTCGTGGTGTTTACCGGTCTTTGCGGGCTGCTGGCGGCACCGGTTTCAATCAACCCGGTGCTGGGCTTTACGGCGATACTTTGCATTGCGCTGGGCGCGGGCGGGGCGGCTGCGCTCAACCAGTGGTGGGAAGCCGACATCGATGCCGGCATGAAGCGCACCGCAAATCGCCCCTTGCCCGCAGGCCGGATGGCACGCACTTCGGCGCGCGATTTCGGCGTGGGGCTGTCTGCCGGCTCGGTGGTGGTGATGGGGTTGGCAATTGGCTGGTTGGCTGCGCTGATTTTGGCGATTTCTATCGCCTATTACACTGTGGTTTACACAGTTTGGTTGAAACCGCGCACGCCGATGAATATCGTGATCGGTGGCGGTGCGGGGGCTTTTCCACCCCTGATCGGCTGGGTTGCCGCGACGGGTCATCTAACTTTGATGCCAGTGCTACTGTTCACGATTATCTTTTTCTGGACTCCGCCGCATTTTTGGGCGCTGGCGCTGTTTGTGAAGACCGATTACGCCAAGGTGGGCATTCCGATGTTGCCGGTGGTGGCGGGCGAGCGTGCGACGCGGCGGCAGATTCTCGCCTATTCGGTACTGTTGGGGCCGCTGTGCATGCTGCCTTGCCTGATCCCGGTACGCGATGGCGGGGCGGGTGTGTTTTATGGCTCGGTGGCGGCGGTTGCGTCACTGGTGTTTCTGGCGATGGGGGTGCGGGTTGGCCTGCGCCGCCAACAGGCCGAGGGCGACACGATGAAGCCTGAAAAGCAGATGTTTGCCTTTTCGATATTGTTCCTTTTTGCATTGTTTGCGGGGCTGGTGCTCGATCACTGGCTGCGTTTGGGAGGTTTGCTGCATGGCTGACGCTGAATTCAAAAGTCTGGCGCCTGAGCCGGAGGCCCGTCGCCGCATCATCGCCGCACGCAACCGGATGACCGCTTTCGCTTTGGTAGCGATGGTGGTGCTGTTTTTCGCGATTACGCTCGTCAAGATCAAGGCCTGAGTATTGTATGACGGCCCCCGCCGCACTGATGGAACCTACCTCGAAAGGGGCGAATCGCAACCTGCGCTTAAGCATAATTATGCTGGGTGTTGCGCTGGCAATGTTGGGGGTGGGCTATGCCTCGGTGCCGCTTTATCGGATATTCTGCCAGAAGACCGGCTATGGCGGCACACCGGCGCGCGCCAGTGAGGCCGAGGCGAGGTCTGTGCAGGCGCTGGCCGGGCACGCTATGTCAATCCGCTTTGACAGCAACGTCGAGGCGGGGATGCTATGGGCCTTTAAGCCCGAGGCGAGCACTGCCACTATCGGGCTCGGGGTGCGAAAAATGGCGTTTTTCGATGCCGAAAACCTCACCGATCACCCGATCACCGGTCGCGCCAGCTATAATATCGAACCCGAGAGCGCCGCACCCTATTTCACCAAGGTGCAGTGTTTCTGCTTTACCTTGCAAACCTTGGCGCCGCATCAAAAGGTGCGGATGCCGGTGGTCTATTACGTTGATCCGCGCATCGCCAGCGATCCTGAGAACGCTGATGTGCATCAGATCACGCTAAGTTACACCTTTCATGTCGTAAGCGACCGCATACGCACATAGAAGATGCAAAAAGAGGCGTAAGCCTCTGGACCGCGAACGGTTCGGCGGTTAACGTCGTTGTTAAATGGGCAGGGCGCCAGCACAGGTGCCCAAAATAGGTTGAGGAGTGCCGAGGAATGGCCGGTGCCAAGAATCACGATTACCATATCCTGCCGCCAGACATCTGGCCGCTGGCTGGCGCCTTTTCGGCGCTGACGCTGACCAGCGGAGGCGTGTTGTTTTTCCATGACATCGCCGGGTGGAAGTATGTGCTGCCGCTGGGTTTGGCGGGCGTGCTGCTGACCATGTTCTGCTGGTGGAGCAAGGTGATCGCGGAGGCGAACGCCGGCGATCATACGCCGGTGGTGCAATTGCATCTGCGCTATGGCATGATCATGTTCATCGCTTCGGAGGTGATGTTCTTTGTAGGCTGGTTCTGGGCTTTCTTTGACTTTTCGCTGTTTCCAGCGGAGTTAAAGGGCGTTGCGGGGCATTGGCCGCCCAAGAGCCTCGATGCGGTGCTGAACGCATTTGACTTGCCGCTGCTGAACACGTTGATCCTGTTGTGCTCGGGCACGACGGTCACTTGGGCGCACCATGGCCTGATCCACGGCGATCGCAGTACGCTGAAAAAGGGCCTGTTGGCGACGATCCTGCTCGGCATGTTATTCACCAGCCTTCAGGCCTATGAATATGCGCATGCGCCGTTTGCCTTTGGCAAAAACACCTATGGCTCGGCGTTTTACATGGCGACGGGTTTCCACGGGTTTCACGTGATTGTCGGTACGATCTTCCTGATCGTCTGCCTGATCCGCGCCTACAAGGGTGATTTCACCCCCAAGCAGCACTTCGGCTTCGAGGCCGCCGCCTGGTATTGGCATTTCGTGGACGTGGTGTGGCTGTTCCTGTTTATGGCGATCTATGTGTGGGGCAACTGGGGCTTCGCAGTAGAATGACACTGATGGGCGAGGAGCGTTCCTGCGAAGGGTGGCACCTCGCCCAAATCAATATCGGCAGGCTGGTGGCGTCGAAATGTGACCCGCGAGTACAGACGTTTTTTGACGCGCTGGACATCGGCTATTCCCACGATCCGCTGTTGGCGGTGAATATGTCGGTCTGGGACAATGCCGAGGCGTTGTTGGATTTCGTCAATCGCAGCGCTCTCTCACTTGGTGAGTATTGCCTTGGAAACGCCTGAACTTCCGAACAATACGCCGGGTCTGGCAAGGGCTGCGCTGTTGGGCCTGTGTCCGCAGTGCGGCGGGCATACGCTGTTCGACGGGCTTGCCCAGTTCGCGCCTCAATGCAGCAGTTGTGGGCTGGATATCACAGCATTTAACGTCGGCGACGGGCCGGCGGCATTCCTGACCTTGATCATCGGCGCGGTGGTGACGGTGATCGCAGGCTGGATGGCGCTGAGAATTGATCCGCCGTGGTGGGTCTATGTTCTGGTACTGGTGCCGCTGGGGCTGGGGATGATCGTCTGGGGGCTGCGTGCGGGCAAGGCCGCGCTGCTGGCGGTGGAATACCAACGCCGCGCGGTAGAGGCCAGCTCCAGCGATCTACGCGAGCTATGAAGCGTTTCCCCTGGGTGGCGACGCTGGTGGTGCTGGCGGCGGTGGGGCTGATGGTGCGGCTGGGGTTTTGGCAGCTGGACCGCTTGCATCAAAAAGAGGCGATGATCGCGCGGTATCAGGCGGCGCAGGCCAGCCCTTTGCTCGATTGGTCAACAGGCGTTCCGCTGGGCGTCGATGCGCAATACAGGCGGGTTCGGTTGCCTTGCACGAAGTTCCTGAATCCGCATTTGGCCGGCGGACGCAATGCACACAAACAATCGGGCTGGGTGCAATGGGCTGATTGCGTGTCACCGTCGGGCAGCATGCAGGTTATCGCGGGCTGGACCAAAAGCCTTGGCCTGCACAGCCTTGCGCCGGTTGTTGTGACGGGCGTCGTTGTGGGCGGCGATAGGGCCGACAGCCGGTCGATCGCCCGCATTGTCGCCGATCCGCCGCTGGCTGGCCTTGCCGCCAATGATCGTCCAGATCCGCATGATTTGCCTAACAACCACTTCTCCTACGCGGTGCAGTGGTTCCTTTTTGCGGCCACCGCGCTGGTGATCTATGCGATAGCATTGCGCAAGCGACTTGCGGGGCGCGGCGCAGACCGCTAACCGCGATTTCCATGAAATATATCAGCACAAGGGGGGGCGCGCCGGCGCTCGATTTCGCAGGCGCCACTTTGGCGGGCCTCGCCAGCGATGGCGGCCTTTATGTGCCCGCCGTTTGGCCGCACTTTACGGCGGACGAAATCGCCGCGATGGCGGGCCTGCCTTATGCGCAGCTGGCGCAGCGGATCATGCAGCCCTTCGTGGGCGATTGCCTGAGCCCACAGCGGCTGCTGGAATTGACCACCGCCGCCTATGGCCGTTTCGCGCATAAGGCGGTGACCCCGCTGAAACAGCTGGACGAGCAGCAATGGCTGCTGGAACTGTTCCACGGGCCGACCTTGGCGTTCAAGGACGTCGCGCTGCAATTGCTGGGTCTGTTGTTCGAGGAGTTTCTCAGCAAGGGCAGTGATCACCTGACCATCGTGGGCGCCACCAGCGGCGATACCGGATCGGCGGCGATTGACGCGGTGGCCGGGCGCGACAAGGTTGATATCTTCATGCTGCACCCACGGGGCCGCGTTTCGGATGTGCAGCGCCGCCAGATGACCACGGTTCTGGCGCCAAACGTGCATAATATCGCCATTGAGGGCACCTTTGACGACGCGCAGGCGCATGTAAAACGCATGTTCAACGACACCAACATGACCAGCCGTTTCCACATCGGTGCGGTCAATTCGATCAACTGGGCGCGGCTGATGGCGCAGGTGGTCTATTATTTCGCCGCCGCGCTGCAACTGGGCGCGCCGCATCGCAAGGTCGCCTTCGCGGTGCCGACGGGAAATTTCGGCGATGTGTTCGCAGGCTATGTCGCGGCGCAAATGGGGTTGCCGATTGAACGTTTGATCGTCGCCACCAACGTTAATGACATCCTGCACCGCGCGCTGACCACCGGCGATTATTCCGCCGGAACCGTCACCCCGACGGCGGCGCCCAGCATGGATATTCAGGTGTCGTCGAACTTTGAACGGCTGCTGTTCGATGTCGGCGGGCGCGATGGCGCAGCGCTGGCGGCACAGATGGCCGGCTTTGAAGCCAGCCGCGCGATGCAACTGACCAACGCCCAGCGCGAGGGGGCAGCCAAGCTGTTCACCAGCACTCGTGCCACCGCCGACGATATGGCTGGCGCGATCCGCTGGGGCTGGGATGCCGCGGGCGAGTTTATCGATCCGCATACCGCGATTGGCCTGCACGCCGCGCGCAATGCCGGTCTGCCGCGCGAGATCCCGGTGGTGACGCTGGCGACGGCGCACGCCGCCAAATTCCCCGATGCGGTGGAGCGCGCGATTGGCCGCCGCCCCGATTTGCCCGCGCGTATTGGCGATTTGTTCGAGCGCGAGGAGCGGTGCGACCAGCTTGCGGGTGATTACGACGGGATCGCCGAATATATCGCCGCGCGTGCTACGGCTCACAGCTGAATGGCGGAACTCACCCTTGCGCCGCAGATTTTGCAGGGCGATGGCTGGGCCGATTATGGCCTGATCGACAGCGGCAATGGGCGCAAGTTCGAGCGTTACGGCCCCTATCGCTTCATCCGGCCCGAACCTCAGGCATTGTGGCAGCCCCGGTTGACGGATTGGGATGCCCACGGTGAATTCGTCCCCGGCGCCGACGAGGATGGCGGCGGGCGCTGGCATTATAATCGGCCTGTGCCGCAAGAGGGCTGGCCTCTGGCGTGGCGGAATGTGGCCTTTACCGCCACTTGCACGCCGTTTCGCCATCTGGGTTTCTTTCCCGATATGGCGCCGGTGTGGGATTGGATGGGCGAGCAATTGGCGGGGCGGTCAGATAATTTGGCGAACGCCAGCACGCTGAACCTGTTTGGTTACACCGGGGTCGGGACGTTGGCGCTGTCGGCGTTTGGGCCGGTGACCCATGTCGATGCCAGCAAGAAATCGGTGGCGCAGGCGCGGGTCAATGCGGGGCTTTCGCGCGCTGAGAGCAGGCCTATCCGCTGGATCATCGATGATGCCGGCAAATTCGCCGCGCGTGAGGTGCGCCGGGGGCGGCGGTATGACGGGATCATCCTCGACCCTCCAAAATTCGGGCGCGGGCCGGAGGGTGAGGTGTGGCGCCTTGAAGAACATCTGCCGGCCCTCATCGCCGATTGCCGGCAGTTGCTGGATGCGGACAGCCGTTTCCTGTTCCTTACCGTCTATGCGGTGCGGATGAGTTCGCTGGCGCTGGCGGGTTTGCTGGAGGAAGCCTTTGCGGGGCTGCCCGGCGTGATCGAACATGGCGATCTGGCGGTGCGCGAGGATAATGAAGGCCGCCTGCTGCCCACAGCGATTTTCGCGCGCTGGAGAAACACAAATGGCTGAGCGTTTTGAGCGGCATAGGCAGCCCTGGACCGCCGACGAGATCCAAAAGCTCCACGCCCTCGCCAAAAAGGGCATGGCGCTGAAAGCCATCGCCAAGGCGCTGACCCGCAGCGAGGAATCGGTGAAGGCACGCGCCAAAAACGACAGCCTTGCCATCGCCAAACTGCGCTGAGAAGGTCGCCATTAGCAAAACTTGCAGGGGTGATCGGCTGGACATCGCGCCGCCCTGCTGTCATCGCCAAGCCCTCAGTGGAGACGCGTAAAATGGCCGATAGCCTGATCCTCGAAGTTGCCGATTTCACCGTCGATGTGCTGACCGGCATCTATTCGGAGGAAACCGGCAAGCCGCAGCCGCTGCGCATTTCGATGGCAGTCAAAATGAAGCCTGCGCCGCGTTACGAACCCGATACGCCGCTGACGGCTTCTAAAAACTATATGGACCTGAAGTTCGCCGCCAGTGAAGCACTGCCGGTGGGCGTGCATTTCAAGCTGATCGAGGCGGTGGCCGACCACATCTGCGAAACGCTGTTCCTGCAGGACGAAAGCATCGAGGCGGTGACGGTGAAGATCGTCAAGCTGGCCATTTCCGAGGCCGGTGAGCAGATCGGCATGACGTTAACGCGCGAGCGGCGTTGATGACAATGCAGGTCGTGCGTGTGCGGGGCTTGCCAGAGGCACCGTTGACGGCTGCCGCTGATTTTTATACACGGGTGTTGCCGACATTACAGGGCGATACGCCGTTAGTGCTGATTCTCCCGTCTGCCGATCACCAGCATCGCGGTTGGCGCGCCGAGGTGGTTGCCAGCCTTGCCCGCCAATTCGCGCCGGCCCGCGTGAATGCGGTTGTTGGCGATGACGAGGCCGCCATCGCCGCCGCAACGCGCTGGCTGGCCGATGCGCCGGGGGTGACGGGGCAAGTGCTGCAACTGGATGGGCAAAACGCGGGCGTGGTGCTAGGCTAGGACGATGAGCATCCCGCCTCTTTCGTCCCCGACCCGCCCGCTGGTGGATGGCTTTGCGCGCACCATCAGCTATTTGCGGCTGTCGGTGATTGATCGCTGCGATCTGCGCTGCCGCTACTGCATGCCCGAACGCCAAGTCTTTCTGCCCAAGGCCGAAGTGCTGACGCTGGAGGAAATGCACCGATTGGCGCTGGGGTTCATCGCGCGCGGGGTGACCAAGCTGCGGCTGACCGGCGGCGAGCCGTTGGTGCGCCGCGATATGATCGATCTGGTGCGGGCGCTGGGGCGCTGCCTCGGGCAGGGTCTGGAGGAACTGACGCTCACCACCAATGGCACGCGGTTGGCGGGGTTCGCGGAGGATCTGCGGAGCGCGGGCGTGCGGCGGATCAATGTCTCGCTCGATACGCTGAACCGCCAGCGTTTCGCCCATATCGCGCGGGCCGATGCCCTGCCGCAGGTGCTGGAGGGGCTGGCGGCGGCAAAGGCGTCGGGCCTTGCGGTGAAGATCAACACCGTGGCGCTGAAGGGGCTGAATGAGGCGGAAATCCCCGATCTGATGGCTTGGGCACATGGGAAGGGTTTTGATCTGACGCTGATCGAGGTGATGCCGCTGGGCGAGGTGGAGGAGGATCGTTTCGATCATTATCTGCCGCTGAGCGATGTGCGGGAGCGGTTGGAGCAGCGCTTTACCTTGTCGCCATCGGCTGCGCGCAGTGGCGGCCCGGCGCGCTATGTCGATGTGGCGGAAACCGGGGGGCGACTGGGCTTCATCACCCCGCTGACGAATAATTTCTGCGAGGGCTGCAACCGGGTTCGCGTCACCGCCACCGGTCAGCTGTTCCCCTGCCTCGGCGGGCGTGAGCAGGTGGATCTGCGCGCGGCGCTGCGCGGGGAACAGCCCGATGTGGCATTGGCGGCGGCGCTGGATATGGCGATGCGGATCAAGCCCGAACGCCACCATTTCGCAATCGACGAGGCCGGCGCGGCGCCGTCGCTGGCGCGGCATATGTCGATGACCGGCGGCTGATATGGCGCGGCTAGTGTTTCTGGGCAAGCTTGCCGATTTGGCCGGTCGAGCAAACTATGACGCATGGTCATCGTCAGGTGAACTGGATTGGGCCGATGTGTTGGCTATCCTTGAAGATCATCTCAACTCGGCGTTGGCCGATGCGGTAACGGAATCTCGGGTGCGTGTCGCACTGAATGGCGCGGTGTTGGCCGATAAGGCGGCTCTGGTGTTGCAAAATGGTGATGAGCTGGCCTTTTTGCCGCCGGTGTCAGGCGGCTAATGCAAGCCGACGTCCGCCTCGCCGAACAGGCATTCGCGCCCGAGGCTGAGGTCGCCCGTTTCCGCACAGCGCATGGTGATGCTGGCGGCGTGGTCAGCTTTGTGGGTCAGGTTCGGGCGGGTGATGACGTCGAAGCGCTGGAGCTAACCCATTACGCCCCGCTGACATTGCCCGGCATGCAGGCGCTGGCGGCCTCAACCGCAACGCGCTGGGCGCTGGCGGGGCTGCTGATGGTGCATAGGGTGGGGGTTTTGGCGCCGGGCGAGCCGATTGTGTTGGTCGCCGCCGCTGCACGCCATCGCCGCGATGCCTTTGCCGCTGCTGACTATGCGATGGACCATCTGAAAAGTGAGGCGTGGTTCTGGAAACGCGAATGCCGCGCCGGCCAATGGTATTGGATCGAACCACGCGCCCAAGACATCGCCGACCTCGCCCGCTGGGGTTAGGGGGCTCAGTTCGCCAGACGGCCGCGCAGAGAGGCCAACCATGCGTCTTCCTCGGCGATCATGGTGGTCACTTCATCTCGTGCTGCGTTGATGGCGGCGGCGTCTGGCCGAGCACCAGATTGCGCGCCATCGGCGTAACCAACAGAGCCATCGGCGATGGCATGGGCAACGCGGTCATCAGAGCGGATACGTAGAATTTCAGCCAGAGCCAGCGTGGTGCTCGTCCGCGCGGAGCCTAGTCGCGATATAGCCTGCTGTGCGACGGACCACTGCTCGCTGGCCACTGGGGCGGCTTTTCCGGCGTTCACCAAGGCTGCTGTGGCTTCGCGTTTTGCAAGAAAGCCTGCGTGCGCCGCACGGGCGTCGCGCAACAGAGCGTTCAGCCGGATGTTCAACGCGGTGCCGGATAGCGCGGTGATGGCGGGCGGCGTGGCGGTGGGGCTGGGCACCGAAGTTGCACTGAGGGTGATTCGTTCGGCTGGGCGGACCGCCAGCGAAGGATAGCCATTTTGTACACAGCCCGACAGGAGTGCCAAAGCTGCCAACATAGTAATGCAGCCGACTCGCGAGCCAGCCCACGTGTCAGTTTTGGTCGGAAAGGCGGATCGTTGGTCCATTTCGCCGCCATAGCACGACATTACCACCGCGCCAGACCTGTTAGCACGTTTACGCGGTTGCGTTGGCGCAGGCTTGGGTGCATCGGCGCTGTCAGCTGCAAGCGCCGCCGGTTGCTTCCGTGAAGGAGGCTAAAACCAGCAAGGCGGCGATTGACAGCGGGGCCTCCTTCGATTAGGAGCGCGCCTTCTTCTGCCGACCCTGCTTTGTGCGGGGCGGGTGTTGTTTTGCTGGCCTTGCGCGAATCATTCGATGATGCAAGGGGGTGGCGGGGCAACGATCACTGGATTGGATGGATTAACATGTTCGCAGTCGTGCGCACGGGCGGCAAGCAATACCGGGTAGCCGCCGGAGACAAGATCGCGGTCGAGAAACTGGCTGGTGAAGCCGGTGACAAGATCACTCTGGGCGATATTCTGATCGCTGGCGAAGATGGCCAGTTGGCCGACGCCGCCAAGGTGGTCGTGTCCTGCGAGATTATCGCGCAGGCCAAGAGCGAAAAGGTGATCGTTTTCAAAAAGCGTCGCCGTCACAACTATCGCCGCAAGAACGGGCATCGCCAGCAGCTGACGCTGCTGCGCATCCTTTCTGTCGCCGCGGCCTGATTTCGAGGAGTTTGAAACATGGCACATAAGAAAGCAGGCGGCTCTTCGCGCAACGGTCGCGATTCGCAGTCCAAGCGCCTTGGCGTCAAGAAGTTCGGCGGTCAGGAAGTGATCGGCGGCAACATCATCATCCGTCAGCGCGGCACCCGCGTCTATCCGGGCGTGAATGTCGGCATTGGCAAGGATCACACATTGTTCTCTTTGGTTATGGGGCGCGTGCGCTTTCATGCTGGCAAGCTCGGCCGCAAATATGTGTCGGTCGACATGGCAGAAGCCGCCGAATAACGATGGCCAGCAAAGGGCCATCCCGATAGGATGGCCCCTCCGGCACGAAAGTTCCGGATTTACGAGGGAGAGGGGCCAGCCCGTCTCCCTTTTTTCTTGTCTCCCTCACAGTCTCGGCAACGCACCGCGAAAGGCGTGCGCCTCGTCGAATTGCGTAATGCTTCTGTCATCGCCCGTGTTTATGGACCGGGCGTGCGGGGCCTCTTGAGTGGAGACGTGACCATGTTCATGCGGACCCAAAGGCTGTTTTTGCGCCCCACGTGGGCGGAAGACTGGGCCGATATTCTGAGCGCTGTGAGCGAGCCGACCGTGGCCCGCAACCTCACCCTACCTTGGCCCTGTGGTGAGGCAGAGGCGCGCGGATTCGCTAAACAGGCGCAGAACCCAGTCTTTCCGCATTTCCTCATAACGCGACCCTTGGGCGGCGACGGTGTGGAGACGGTCGGCTGCGTGGGATTCGCGCAAGGCCCTTTGGGGCAAACCGAGTTCGATTGCTGGGTCGCCCGGCCGCATTGGGGGCAGGGCATCGCCAGCGAGGCCGCGCGCGGTGTGTTGCAGATCGCCCGCATGTTGGGCCATCGCCGGTTGATTGCCAAGGTATTCACCGACAATCCCGCCTCTGGCCGCGTGCTGCGCAAGCTGGGTTTCCGGCCGACGGGGCGGCGGGTGTTGGCGCTGAGCGCGGCGCGCGGGGGCGTTGTCCCCGCTGCGGAATTGGCGTTGGATCTGGCGGCAGACGGTGATGGGATGATGCAATACGCGGCCTGATTAGGTGCTAGCCGCTAGCCAAGCGGGCTCAGGTCCGCAGGTATGTCCTCAACACGCAGGTGATCCACCGCCAGCCCCAGCGCCGGATACGCGATACGCCTCCGCGTGGGATCAGACCGATCTAGCGGCACCACCACCAGCCGGCGGCCCACCTTTTGCCGCCAGTTCATCCTCGCTGTGTTTTCCTGCCCCACATAGCAGCCTTTGGTGAAGCTGACCCCGTTCAGTTCCGCCGCATTGCATTCCAGCCACAGCGTTTCGCCGTCGCCCAACTCTGCGCGGCCCTCTGGTACGCCCAGCGATAGGCGGTGCGCACGCCACATCACATCCGCCGCCTCGCCATCGGGCACGCCCAGCCAACGCCACCCCAGCGCGGCGAGGCGCGGATCGGGCGCGGCACCGGGCTGCGCGCTCCAATGCACAGCCAGCGCCTCATCGACCGTAATGGTGATTCGCCTTCGCAATCGGTATAGCGACAGCCGCTTGATCAGCGCGGGCGCCGCCTCAGCCTCGCAGTCGATCAGCAAATCCTCACCGTCTCGCCACACCAGAAAATCGAATAGCACCTTGCCTTGCGGGCTTAGCAGCGCGGCGTAACAGGGCAGGGCGCCGCAGACATCGTTGGTGACGAGGCCTTGCAAAAATACCGCGACATCCTCGCCTGTTAGCCGGATGACGGCGCGATGGGTCAGGCGGGTGGCTGGGGGGTGGTTATTCATGCCAACACAGATAGCGCGCCGGGGCTAAAACTTGTAGAGTGCATTCATGAGCACATCCCTTTTCAGCGCCGCCCCCGAACTCGTCTTGGCTGGCGGCACGGTTCACACCCCCTCTGGCGCGCAAAAAATTGACGTCGCTGTGCGGGCGGGCAAGATCATTGGCCTCGGCAGCTTCCCCGAGGCGGACCGGCGGATTGACTGCACCGGGCTGGATATCCTGCCCGGCGTCATCGACAGCCAGGTGCATTTCCGCGAGCCGGGTTTGGAGCATAAGGAAGACCTCGAAACCGGCAGCCGCGCGGCGGTTTTGGGCGGGGTGACGGCGGTGTTTGAAATGCCCAACACCCACCCCAATACAGACAGCGAAATGCGCGTCCACGACAAGCTGGAGCGCGCCCATCACCGCATGTGGTGCGATCACGCATTTTATGTGGGTGCCACCGCTGACAACGCCGAGCATCTCGCCGAGCTGGAGCGTATTCCCGGCACCGCAGGCGTCAAAATCTTCATGGGCGCCTCCACCGGAAGCCTGCTGGTGGCCGAGGACGCAGCATTGGCCCGCGTGCTGGCCAGCGGCACCCGCCGCGTCGCCATTCATGCCGAGGACGAGGCGCGGATGCAGGCCCGCGCCGATCTGCGCGTCACCGGCGACCCATCCAGCCACCCGGTATGGCGCGATGACGAGAGCGCCTTGCTGGCCACAACGCGCATCCTGAAACTGGCCCGTGCCGCCCGCCGCCCGGTGCATATCCTGCATATCACCACCCCCGCCGAGCTGGAACTGATCGCCCAGCACCGCGACGTCGCGACCTGCGAGGTCACCCCACAGCACCTGACACTGGCCGCAGAGGACGCCTATCCGCGCCTTGGTACCTATGCGCAGATGAACCCGCCGATCAGGTCGGCGGCGCATGTGGCGGGTCTGTGGCACTGGCTGGGGCAGGGTGTGCCCGACGTGCTGGGCAGCGACCATGCCCCGCACACCATCGAGGAAAAAGCCAAGCCCTATCCCGCCAGCCCCAGCGGCATGCCCGGAGTGCAGACCTTGCTGCCGCTGATGCTGGACCATGTGGCGCGGGGGCATCTTAGCATCGAACGGCTGATTGACCTCACCAGCGCGGGCGTGCAGCGGATATTCGGCCTGCAATGCAAAGGGCGCATTGCGGTGGGCTATGACGCCGATTTCAGCGTGGTGGACCGCAAAGGCCACTTCACCATCACCGAGGACTGGCTGGCCAGCCGCTGCGGCTGGTCGCCCTATACCGGCATGGAATTGCGCGGCAGGGTGGTCGGCACGGTGATTCGCGGACAGGCTGTGATGTGGGAGGGCGAGTTGGCATCGCAGGCGCATGGAGAACCGTTGCGTTTTGCAGGCGCGCTGTAGAGTTTAAGGTTTCTTGGGGGTGTTACACCCCCAAACCCCCAAAACTGTCAGCCAATACAGCGAAGCGGCCTTAATAGCCTGCGGCGCGCGACGCTGACAAGTCTGAGGAGCGCAAGGGGGTAACCCCCTCGCAATTTAGCCTTCACCGTAATTCAAACCACCCCCTCAGGGTGCAGCAAGCAAGGCTCGCCATCGGTTTCGATCTGGATGGTCGGGTGGCCGATGTTGAAACGCTTCGCCATTGCCTCGGTCAATTCGTGGAGGAAATCGTCGCCGGGATGCCCCGCCGGTATCACCAGATGCGCCGTCAGCGCCGTCTCGGTGGTGCTCATCGGCCAGATGTGCAGGTCGTGGACGGCAGCAACGCCGGGCTGCCCAGCCAAAAAGCCGCGCACAGCACCTTCATCGATACTGTCAGGCACGCCCAGCAGGCCCAAGCTCACCGATTCGCGCAGCAAACCCCAGCTGCCCCAACCGATGAGCGCGACGATGATGAGCCCGCTGACCGGGTCAATCCAGTTCCAGCCGGTGAACAGTACCAATGCGCCCGCCGCCACCACGCCCGCCGAAACCACGGCATCGGCCAGCATATGCTGGAACGCGGCGCGTAGGTTGACGTCGTTCTTGCGCCCTCCCGCAAACAGAAACGCCGAGATGGCATTCACCGCGATGCCAGCCGCCGCAACGACCATCATTACCCCGCCAGCAACGGGTGCAGGCTCGAACAAGCGGCGCAAGGTTTCGATCAGGATCGCGCCCAAAGCCACCCATAACATCGCCGCATTGGCCAGCGCCGCCAGTATCGACGATGATTTGAGCCCATAGGTAAACCGCGCAGAGGGCGCCCGCTTCGCCAAGATGCTGGCCCCCCACGACAGCAACAGCGCCAAAACATCGGAAAAATTATGCCCTGCATCGGCCAGCAGGGCCATTGAGCCATAAAACGCGCCCGCGACAACCTCTGCCACCACAAAGCCTAGGTTGAGCGTGACTGCTATGGCAAAGGCGCTGCCGCCCGGCGCGGCGTGATGGTGGTGATGGCCGTGAGAATGCGAATGGCCGTGGGAATGCCCATGTCCATGCCCATGCTCGTGCCCTGCATGGCCATGATCTGCCCCGCAAGAATGGCTGTCGCCCATCGGTGTTCTCAATCTTTGTTTCGGGTGAACAGACTGGTGTGCCTATCAATCATAGACGCAAGTGTCGAGGTCATCACGTCGCACCACCCCGCTGCGCGCCGCAATCGAATTGCCGTGGCGGCGGGTGAAGCCGGTGGCACCCACCACCGCACGCTTCTTGGGTGCGGGCAGGGCTGCGGCGAGGCGGCCAGCCTCCATCGCGGACAGATGCGCGGCGGAGTGGCCATAATACCGCTGTGCCCCGGCATCGACGCCGTAAGTGCCGATCCCTGTCTCTGCGACGTTGAGGTAAACCTCCATGATCCGCCGCTTGCCCCAGATATGCTCGATCAGCAGCGTGTACCATGTCTCCAGCGCCTTGCGGGCGTAGCGTGTCCAGCCGGTGCCTTGCCACAGGAAGGTGTTCTTGGCGGTCTGCTGGCTGATGGTCGATCCGCCGCGCAATTTCCCGCCGCTGATGTCGCGGGTCAGCGCATATTCAATGCCGGCGCCGTCAAAACCATGGTGCTGGCAAAATCGCGAATCCTCGCCGGCGATGACCGCGTCCACCATGCTGCGGTCGATGCGCGACAGCGGCGTCCAGTTCTTGTCAAAACCGTTGGGGTCGAGGATCATCGTCACCGTCACCGGCGGCGGAACAAAGCGGTAAAGCGCCGTCAGCGCAACGCTGAACACCACAAAGCAAAGGCAACCCATTCCCAGCCACCACGTGCCGATATAGCTGAAGCTGCGACCGCTGGCACGGGTAGGGCGAGAGAAGAAACGGCGCATTATTTCGGTCGCTGGGCCAGCCAATCCTCCAGCCACTTGATCGTATAGTCGCCCGAGAGGACATCCGGTTCGTTCAGCAGCGCCTGATGCAGCGGGATCGAGGTCTTGATACCGCCGATCACCATTTCCTCCAGCGCACGCTTTAATCGGCCAATGCAACCTTCGCGCGTGCGGCCATAGACGATCAGCTTGGCGATCATCGAATCGTAGTAAGGCGGCACGCGGTATCCCGTGTACAGCCCGCTATCGACGCGCACATGCAGGCCGCCCGCCGCGTGGTAATTCTCGACCAAACCGGGCGAGGGGGTGAAATCCCAAGGGTCCTCGGCGTTGATGCGGCATTCGATGGCATGGCCGCGAAATTCGATGTCCTCCTGCCGCACCGACAGCGGCAGGCCAGAGGCGACGCGGATCTGTTCGCGCACCAGATCCACGCCGGTGATGGCCTCGGTAACGGGGTGTTCCACCTGAAGGCGCGTGTTCATCTCGATGAAATAGAACTCGCCATTTTCCCACAGGAACTCAATGGTTCCGGCGCCGCGATATTGCATGTCGGCCATGGCCTTTGACACAATGCCGCCCATCCGCGCGCGTTCCTCCGGCGTGATGATCGGTGAGGGCGCCTCCTCCAGCACCTTTTGGTGGCGGCGTTGCAGGCTGCAATCGCGTTCGCCCAGATGGATGGCGTGGCCCTTGCCGTCGCCGAACACCTGAAACTCGATATGGCGCGGATTGCCGAGGTATTTTTCGATATAAACCGTGGCATCGCCGAAAGCTGCCTTCGCCTCCGAGCCTGCCTTTTGCATCAAGGGCTCCAGATCATCAGGCCCGGTGCAGACCTGCATCCCGCGCCCGCCGCCACCAGAGGCCGCCTTGATGATCACCGGATAGCCGATTTCGGCGGCGATTTTGCGCGCCTCGTCGAAATCCGAAACCGCGCCATCGCTGCCCGGAACCAAGGGCATTCCCAATGCGCCAGCGGTTTGCTTGGCGGCAACCTTGTCGCCCATGGTGCGGATATGTTCGGGCTTGGGGCCAATCCAGATTAGGCCATGCGCCTCAACGATCTCTGCAAAGCGTGCGTTTTCCGACAGGAAGCCATAGCCAGGGTGGATCGCATCCGCCCCCGAAATCTCTGCCGCCGAGATGATCGCCGCGACGTTGAGATAGCTGTCCTTCGCGGACGGAGGCCCGATGCACACCGCCTGATCGGCAAGGCGCACATGCATGGCGTCGGCGTCGGCGGTGGAATGCACCGCCACCGTCTTGATGCCCATTTCATGCGCCGCGCGGTGGATACGCAGCGCGATTTCGCCGCGATTGGCGATGAGAATGCGGTTGATGGTCACTGGTGGATCACCCGATGACCACGATCGGCTGGTCGAATTCGATCGGCTGGCCGTTTTCGATTAAGATCGCCTTCACAGTGCCGGCGGCGGGCGCGGTGATCGGGTTCATCACCTTCATCGCCTCGATAATCACCAGCGTGTCGCCGGCCTTCACAGCCTTGCCGACGGTGATGTAATCCGCCGCGCCGGGTTCGGGGGCGAGGTACACCGTGCCCACCATCGGCGATTTGACCATTGTGCCAGATGGCGCTGCGGCAGCTGCGGGCGCCGCCTCGGGCGCGGCGGCAACGGGTGCGGGTGCCATTGGCTGCATGTGGGGCTGCATCGGCGCCGGCGCATAGGCCATCGGGGCCGGGGCGCTCATAGCCATGCCGCCCAAGTTCAAACCGGCACGCGTCACGCGAATGCTGCGGTCACCATCGGCAACCTCGATCTCGCTGAGGCCGGTATCGCCCAGCATTTCTGCCAGTTCGCGCACCAATGCGGTGTCGACGTTGAATGCGCGCTGTGCGCCCGTCTCGGCATCCTTGGCGGATTTTTGAGCGGCGCCAGATGTATTGTCAGCCATTATGCCCCCTTGGCGGAATATTCAACCTCGCGCCCTATATCCGGCGGGCGGGGTGAGCAAGGGGGAATGCTGATTTGTTAACCTCGAAGCGAAGCCGCCGCTTCCAGCGCCAGCAGATATGAACGCGCCCCAAAGCCCGCAATCGTGCCCATAGCCGCCATCGCGACATAGCTCTTGTGGCGGAATTCCTCGCGTTTGTGGGGGTTGGAGAGGTGGACCTCGATTGCCGGCGTGGTGATAGCCTTGATCGCATCATGCAGCGCCACCGAGGTATGGGTAAAGGCGCCTGCGTTCAAAATAACCGCCAGCGCGCCTTCGGATTGCGCCTCGTGTAGCCAGTCGATCAAATGGCCTTCGTGGTTCGACTGGCGCATATCGATGGCAAGGCCCAGTTCCTGCGCGCGGTCCTCCAGCCGGTCGGCGATGTCGTCCAGAGTATCGGCGCCGTAGATCTCAGGCTCACGTGAGCCCAGCAGGTTGAGGTTTGGGCCGTTCAGGACATAAACCAGATTTTTCGCCGCACCCGTCATATTCAAAACCCTATTTGTCGCTGCCGGCGATTTTGCCCCACTGCCGCGCCGCCGTATAGCCAAGATATCCTGTGCCGAACAGGCCATACAGCGGCTGAGGGATGGCTTCCAGATAGGCGTTCATGCCCGCTGCGATGGCGCGCGTTACATCAGGGCGAAAAGCGGCCACCAGCCCAATCGGCAGCGACCACAGGATCATGATATACATCACATAAAGAAAGCTGGGCCGGGCGCGGCTGGTCCAGGGATCGCGAGATCCCGCCTCGGCGATAATCGCCGACAGATGCGTTTGCAACTGGGCGAGGGCGTCCGTATCCTGCGCCTCCAGCAGCGCCAGCTTGGCGCGGTCGGCCTCGGCCTTGTCGGGGATAACGCGGTCCAGCAGGCCGGCAAGCGGAGCGATCAGCGAATCAAGTGTGGACATGGGCGGGCAGCTCCTTGGAGTAAACCGCGCTCATGTAACCAAATGGGTTGCTGTAGGACAATTATATTTGCGCGGGCGGGCTAGAAACTGGCCCCCATACTGGCCGAAACTCTGGGCGCGTAGGTGCCAGTTTCATAGCGCGGCTGGTTCAGAGGAAATGCCACTTCCAGCCCCATCTTCATCTTGCGCAGCACCACAAACCGGCCGCCAAACCCCGCCGAATAAAGGCTGCCAGCCCCCTGATAGTTGTCCAAATTGGTTAAATACCCGGCATCACCAAAGCCATACAACTCGGACAGTTCGATCGGCCCGGCGGCCATCCCATGCAGCTTGTATTTCAGTTCGATCGAGCCCAGCGCGCCTTCATCTCCGCTGCGTTCGGAATAATCATAGGCGCGGCCAAAGTCAGGCCCGCCGATTGAAATTTGCTGCGCAATTGGCAGCGGCGCGTCGGCCAATTGCCCGCTGAAGGCCAGCCGCGCGGAAACAGGCCCCACCAGCGGCCCTTCCCAATTGGCATTGGCGGTAAAGAACATCGCCCCAGCCCCCGCACCCGTTCGCGATGACAATGGATCACCCACCTGTGTCATCCCCGGTACGTTCAGCAAGCGCGACAGGCCCCAGCCACCACGCAATTGCCCGCCCGCCAGCGGCGCAAAGCCATTCACCGTGACCCCCGCCACCAAGGCGCGATCTTGCCACAAGCTGTAACCCGCCAGCGACTGATCCAGCGCCACATAGGCGATATTTGTGCCCAGCCAGATACTGGTGCGCCGGCTGCGATACAGCGGATGATTGAGCCCCAACTGAAATTCGCGCACCACCCCCGCAAAGTCAAAACCAGCCAACACCCCGCCGAGATGCGTATGGCTGATAGAGCCACTCAGCGTCACCTCTGTGCCTGAATTGTCAACCACATAGGCTATACGCGCGAGCGTGGAATAGAGCTGGGTTGGGTCCTGCGGTGTGGTCTGAATCTGGCCGGAAAACGACAGTCGCTCGTCGCCCAGCACGCCGTTCAGATCATAGCCCAGCGTCATGCGGATGGGCCCGACTTCGCCGGTGCCGCGATTGTCGATATCCACCCGCAGCGCTACCGCTTTGTGGCGCACATCGGCCATCAACACCCCCAGATCACCATCATGCGCAAAGCGAACATTGCTGACCGATACGCCGGGAATATCTGCCGCCAGCATCAATTGCCGCTCTAGATCCGCCTGCCGCGCCGGTTTGCCTACCAGGCGCGCCAGCAGCGCGCGAACGGCGTTGCTCTGTTCACCATGCAATTCAATGCGATCGATTCGGCCCATGTCGAGCGCGACGGTTAGGACGCCAGCGTGAATGGCCTGCCCCGGTATCGCTGCGCGCGCCAACACATATGCTATGACGCTGCGCTATGCTCATCTCGCGCCAGAGCATAAGTTGAAGGCGGTGGAGGTGCTGGATCGCCGAACCTCGCTCGCGGCGGTTGCTTGAAATACCACAGATTGACTTTGTTGGCAGATTTGACTACTTATGACCAAAGCTCGCAACACGCTGCGCACAATCTCATGGATCAAGGCAGCGAGGAAAGATTTTGAGGCGTTTCCCCCTCGTACCATGGATCGGGCGTTTGATGCCCTGACCGTTGTGGCCGATGGCGGAATGCCGGACATTGCCAAGCCGCTCGCCGGGCTTGGCGCGGGTGTTTGGGAACTGGCGATCAAAGAGCGTGGCGACGCCTATCGCGTCGTTTATGCGCTGCAAGTGGGTGATGACATCTGGGTGGTCCATGCTTTCCAGAAGAAATCGACCAAGGGAATTTCGACGCCGCGCCACGAAATCGACCTCGTGCGAGAGCGGATCAAGCGGTTGAAGGATATGCTCGATGGTTGACCAAGACGATGATTTCGAACTGGTGCGCGGCTCCGGCAACGTCTTTGCCGATTTCAGCATGCCGGACGCCAGCATTCGCCAGTTTCGCGCGATCCTTGCCGCTGAAATTGTCAAAGCGCTTGATGCTGAGCGCCTGACTGTGCGCGATGCCGAGGCGCGCACCGGCATTGCAGCAGCGGATTTTTCCCGCATCCGTCAGGTTAAGCTTGATCGCTTCACCATTGATCGGCTGCTGCGCATCCTCGACCGATTGAATTGCGATGTCCGTGTGAAAATTTCCGTTGCGCCTCGTCCAGGTTCAGCAACGCGCTCGGTGTCATCGCCGCTTGCCGCTTGACCGAGTCGGAACCAAATTGTTAACAAATTACCAATTTGAATCAGTATATTATTAACACCTTTAGATAGCGTCGGCGGTTGTCCCTATACCGCATTTTCCTGCGCCCATTCCCGCGCTCGGTTTTGTGCTGCCGCAATATCTGTAGGCGACATTCGCCTCGCTAATTCGTCCCGCCTCTCCTGTGCGTCTGTCAGCCCCTGTGCGCACGCGAGATTATACCACTTGTGCGCTTCAATGAAATCTACAGGAACGCCATTCCCATATTCGGCCATATAGCCGAGAGAATAAAGTGCAGTTTCTTCATTTTGAGCGGCAGCCTTCGTCAACCAGTGAACTGCCATCTCATAATCTTGGATAACTTCCGTTCCATCCAAATACATTTTACCAATCGTAGACTGAGCTTTAGCATAACCATGCTCTGCAGAATCGGTAATTAAATTCACAGCAAGGCTCAAATTCTTTTTGACACTGTCGCCCCTGCAAAGCGAACCAAATTCATACATTCCCTCTGCATCGCCAAGCTTAGCGGCGATCCCATAGTATTTTATAGCCTCATAATGATTTACTTCGACTCCATCGCCCTTGGAATACATAATTCCTAGCGCCATAGCGCAATTGACATCGTCTAACTCGGCTCCAAAATTTAGGTATTCACGAGCCAAATCTAAATTATTTGGCCACACCTTCCCCGTTAAATGCAAAATTGCAAAATTGTAACAGGCCTTACAATCTCCTTGATCGGCGGCTAACTTATACCACTCTGCCGCCTCATCATATTTCTTTGCGTTCCAGTATAAGTTCGCGATCGCAAACATCGCGTCCGGTTCGCCTTTTTTGGCCGCCCGAAGATACCAGTGCAAAGCCTGCTCAATATCGGATGATCCGATTAGGCCATGCATATAGAAATTGGCTAGGGATGTTTGCGCCAACGAATAACCAGTCGCTGCCGCTTGCAGATGCAGGCCAAATGCGCGCTTTAAATCTACTTCTACGCCGTGCCCATTTTGATACAAAATAGCCAAACCATACTGTGATCTTGCTCTCACTTCTGGGTCTGAGGATGATAATAGCTTTTCGTAAATAATAAGCTCTTCCTCATAATCCCCCTTCATTTTGGCCATTAATGCCTGCACTTCATCTGGATCAGCCATTGCGGAGCTATCAAATACGATCTCATCTGATAAATTCTCAGGTTCATCAGCCGGGAGGCTTTGTGCATTTTCTGAAAAATCAACTATTTTGGCGATTTTCCTTTTTTCAACCAGCTCAACCTTTTTTATAAGGCGAGAAAAAAAGCCTTCACTCATTGATGCAAACTCCGCTTGTGTGGTCATGGCGGGGGATCAACGACACGGCCAATATCACTCATGCATAGAATGCGCGAACTGGGCCGATTTTGCCATCCGAATTTCGTCTGGCGGTTCGCGCGGTGCTGAGGCGATCAAAGGCACCAGCTCCAAGTCATCACCCCGAATGCATCTGAAGCCCGCGCCAATGCACCGGTTGCAATGCATGTCATTCACCTATTCCCGGGCGGGGCCGCGTGATCCCGCCGCCGTCTTGCCTCTTGACCAGAATGCGCCGAATGTCCTAAATATAGGACATAACTCGGATGGGCTCCCCAAAAAACTGAGCAAGAGGCTCGATGCACCGTGAACATGAAACCAATGTCCCCGGAGGAACTGGCGGTTCGGGGCCGTGCGCTCTATGGCGAACGCTGGCAAACACCGCTTGCCCATGATCTGGGTGTTGTTGACCGAACGGTTCGCCGGTGGCGCGCGGGACAAACTCAAATTCCCGGCGACTTAGACGGGGAACTTCGCAAAATACTGAAAAGTCGTTGGAACACGATAGGAGGCATGTTTTGCGAAGGCCATGGCTTTCTGTCGTCTGACGTAAGTGTTTTCAAAGCTGTCGTTCGGGATAATCTTCTTACGAAACCATGGTTTGAATTGGCAGATAGCTTGAATCATCTTGCTCTTGATATTCTCAATGGGCACGAGACGCCACTCGATGACAATCAACGCCTTTGCATCGCGGCACTCTTCGTCAGAGTCCATAAGGCGTTTCAGTCTGGCTTGATTTTGGCCGAGCGAGGGCTGACCACCGACGCCAATGCGGTTCTCAGGTCGGGCGTCGAAGGTGCTATCGCGATACATGCGCTTGCTGCTGACCCGACATTTGTCCAAAAGCTTATCGGGGCACATCAGCGAAACCAACAGAAATTGGCGAGGGTCGCCTTGGATGACCCGGACTATCGCTCAACCTACACCGCTAAACAAATCAAGCAAATGGAGGCCACGATTGCAGAGGTTGACGCGGCAAAAAAAGACCCGTCAAAATTCATAGGAGAAATACGCTGGGAAGCAGAAGCGCAGAAGTGCTGTCCAGACCTTTACAAATTGCTTTATCGCCTCCTCTCGACGAGCGGAACGCACATCAATATTGATACTGTTTACGCCCAGCTTGAAACAGATTCGTCAGGTCGGATTTCGGCGTTGAAAATTGGATCTGACAGTGATGGTCTGGTCGAAACAGTCAAGTCTGCTTGTATAATTCTTTTATGGGCGGCCGATCCGTTTCTCCGTGCCTTTCCAAAAGATGGTTTCGAGGAACAGGTTAAGGCCGGAATAGCTCGCATCGACGCTCTTCTCGGTTAGCTGAGTTATTCTCATGCCAGCCCCGCCCCCATCACCTTACTTGCTGTGGGCACTGGCATAGATGCTTGCCCCATCGCCGTTTGCACCTGCCCGGCGCGCTCGCTGATGGCCGAAATCAGCTTGGCCCGGTCATTGGTGTAGACCGCGACGCTTTCCTTGCCGCGCGACACGCTGACGTAAAATGACTTCTGGTCTATCAGGTGGGTGGCGCTGCTGTCGGCATGGATGATGACGTGATCGGCGGTGCGCCCTTGGGCGGCAAAGGCCGTTTCGACATAGGCGTGGCGGATATGCTGATCGCGGGCGGCATCAAGATTGAGCGTCTGGGTCTGTCCGCGCGGGTTGCGGATGGTGGCGGTGCGGGCCTGCTCATCAATCGCGGTCACTTGGCCCCGCGCGCCATTGATCCGCCGTGCCTCGCGGTCATTGCGGGTGAATTGGATTTGGTCGCCAGCTTTCAGTTCAAGCGACTGCGGCGCAAATGCCTGTGCCGTTCCTCGGCAAGCAGTTTGGCGATGAGCGGCGCGGCGTAGCAGGCGGTGCGATATTCGGCGGTGAAGCGCAGGCTGACCTTGCGGCCAGTCCAGAGGAAATCGGCAAGTCGGTCCATGGCGCTATGGAAAATGGACATGGGGCGTCCTTTCGTGAAGTCACGATCTTGGAGTATCGAGCGGTTCGGGGAGCAGGTGCGGAGCGGCCCGCCCATCCAAAAGGCTGGGGCCGTGTAGCGCCTGCGGGTCAGTAGCGGCGGGTTTGCAGACCGTTCAGCCAGTCTTCAATGTCACCAGAGCGCCATCGAATTTTTCCCGCGCCAATATTGCATGGGCAGGGGAAGTTGCCACTGCGCGCGCGGCGATAAAGCGTGGTGCGGGATTTGAAGCCGGTGACGTTGAGCACGTCAGTAACGGTCAGAAGCTGGTCTCGATTCGGGGGCATGGCGTGGTCCTTTCATTCATCGGAATGCAGAACGTGCCAGACGGGGGCGTTGAGGGATATTCAGTGGATCATTCACGGAATTTCATTGAGGGGCAAGGTGCGCAAAAAGCGTTGGAACGAGGCGTAATTTCCCGAGTGGACCTTTTCCAACATGCTGCGACTGTAGCCTTCCTTTTCAAGTGCTTCCTTCTGGGTCTCAAAACGCTTTTCCGCAAAATCAGGGCGGCGGAACGCGACGATAAGGTTGAGCACGTTGCGAAAGGCTGCCGCCTCCGAACTGGTGCCGCTGGCATGGCCAAGCAGCCATTGAAGGATCACTTGAAAGCGTTCGGCATCGTCAAGGTCGATAAGCGTCTTCGATGATAGTTCGGTGGCGGCAACCGATCCGCGTATGTCGATCAATATTTCACCGCGCGGAACGGGGCGCCGTCTGATCAGCAGCCAGTCCGCCGGATCGGTGGATAGGACCAGTAATTTTCCGCCATCGGCGGCGAAGCATTTCAACCAGTCCGCGCTCAATTCACGGGTCGAACCATCCGGGAAACGCTCGACCACGCCGAATTTGCCGCTTGCTGCTCGATTGCAAAATTCCTCAAGGTTGAGGATGCGGTCACGCTGTTCGGGCGTTGCGCCGCCGATCAGGGCTTCAAGCCTTGGCTCCTCGCTCCTGTAGCCGCGCCGCATGGTGTTTCCGATCAACCAGCCAGCGGGCAAGGCGGGCAGCAGCGCCACAATCGCCGGTAGGGGCTGAAGCGCCAGCCACATGGCAAGCGTAACAAAGCATCCTGAAGCGACGTAAATGGCAACGCGCTGACGCCTGCTTTTTGCTGAGTTGCGCGCAGCATTGAACCAAGCGGTATGGGCATTGGTTCCGATCAGGGCTGCGGGGGTGTCGGCGGCGGTGCAGTGGCAGAAACGGGCAAAGGCGAATGCCGCTCGTTCATATTTCAGATAGTCGCCCTGCGGTGCGTTAGCCAATCCGTTTGCCTTTCAGAATGCATCGCAAGGCATCCTAATCGTTCGGTGGCTGGGTCGCAATCGATGACGGGCACGCCCTGCAAGGTCGAATCCTGCGTCGCGAAGGGGCAGCAGCGGGGACCATGGAAGATTTTTTTGGATGGCAATTTGCACCACCAGCGCACCACCAGCGGTGTTTTGGGGTCCCCTAGGAGGGGTAAAATATCGCCTAAGTTATTGATTTATTGGTCGGGACGAGAGGATTCGAACCTCCGACCCCCACACCCCCAGTGTGATGCGCTACCAGGCTGCGCTACGTCCCGACCGGCCTCGCTGCCGCATGGGCTTGCGAGGAAGGCGCCCTATAGGCAGCAAGCTCTGCGTTGGCAAGCGCTGCTGACGTATCTGTTGCGATCAGTCTGTTGTCGGCGCGCAAACGTGCTGAAAACAGGGCAGTTCGTGCTCTGGTGATGGGCGGGATGGCGATCAAAGCTTGCGCAAAAGCCATTGCTGCGCTTCGTTGCCTTACTGCGTAATTGCTGCTAGTCGCGCTTGCTTCGTGGGTGAAGGGGTTGGCGCGCAGGCATTCCATCCCTATCTGCCCGACAGCATTCACGCACATCGTGTCATATAGAGAGTTCGCCCGAAGATGAGCATGTCCCTTCTGTCCGTTCTTTCCGCCGCTGCTGGCGCTGCGGGTGCTTCTGACGGGCCGCCGGCCTATATCGCCTATGCGCCGATTGCGGTGATGGTGGTTGCGATGTATTTTCTGCTGTTCCGTCCGCAGATGCAGCAGCAAAAATCACATAAATCCAAGCTGGAAGCCCTGAAAAAAGGCGACCAAGTGCTGACCGGCGGCGGTTTGATCGCCAAAGTGGTCAGCGTCGATGGCGAATATTGCAATTTGGAGATCGCGCAGGGCACCAAGGTTCGCGCGCTGAAAAGCACCATCGCCGATGTCATCCCGCCCGCCGGCGCCGCCAACGACTAACATCTGACAGGCGCGCCCCGCAGCGCGCCGCCCGACGTTTCCCAACCCGCTATCGCCATACCGGACCCGAAGAACATGCTCGATTTTCCCCGCTGGAAACAGCTAAGCCTATGGTTTTTGGCGTTGGCGGCCTGCCTTGCGGCCTTGCCGTCGATATTTGCGATTTCGGGGCTGGATTGGCCTTCGTACCTGCCTGCACCCAAGGTCAACCTGGGCCTTGACCTTGCCGGCGGTTCGGATCTGTTGCTGGAGGCCAGCCCAGACCAAATCGCAGCTAACCGTATCGAGGCGATGGAAGAAAGCGTGCGCGGCAAGATCGCGGCGACTGGCGGAAAGGTTAAGATTGGCGATATCTCAAATCAGAATGGCTCGCTGTCATTCATGGTGGAAAGCCCGGCGATGGTCGATGCCGCGCGCGAGCAATTGGTGAACCTCACCAGCGGGGCCGGCAATACCGGCAAGCGCGACTGGGACATCAGCGTCGTTGACGGCACGCGCATTGTGATGACGCCGACCAAAGAGGGCCTCGATCAAGCGGTCACCGACGCAATGGACGCCGCGACCGAGGTTGTGCGCAAGCGCATCGACGCACTCGGCACGCGCGAGCCGACGATCATTCGCCAAGGCGCCAACCGCATCGTCGTGCAGGTGCCCGGCCTGAAGGACCCCACCGCGTTGAAGGCGCTGCTGGGCCAAACTGCCAAGCTGGAATTCAAACTGGTGGATACGCAGGCCTCGCCGGCTGATTTGGCGGCTGGCGTGGCGCCGCCGGGCGATCAGATCGTGCCTATGGCGGTCGGCGGCGCGCCTATGGCGGTGAAGCGCCTCGGCGGGCTGAAGGGTGACCAGCTGACCAGCGCCAAGGCGTCGTTCGATCAACAAACCAACCAGCCTGACGTGGTGTTCCAGCTGAATCAGGAAGGCGGCGAACGCTTCGCCAAGCTGACCTCTGAAAACGTCGGCAAGCCTTTCGCGATCATCCTCGACGGCAAGGTGCTGTCGGCGCCCAATATCAAGGAGGCGATCCTTGGCGGGCAGGCCAATATCAGCGGCAGCTACACGACGGACAGCGCCAACCAACTGGCCATCGCGCTCAATTCCGGCGCGCTGCCGGTGGACCTGAAGGTGGTGGAAGAACGCAGCGTTGGGCCAGATCTCGGCGCCGATTCGATCCACAAGGGCGTGATCGCCATTCTGGTGGGCACTGGCTTGGTGCTGGTCACCATGCTGGTCACCTATGGCAGGTTCGGCGTTTATGCCAATCTGGGCTTGGTGGTGAACGTGCTGATGATTCTGGGGATCATGTCGCTGTTCAGTACCACTTTGACTCTGCCGGGGCTGGCGGGTTTCGTGCTGACCATCGGCGCGGCGGTCGACGCCAACGTGCTGATAAACGAGCGCATTCGAGAAGAACGCAAGCGCGGCCGCAAGGTGTTTCAGGCAGTGGAGACGGGCTATAAAGAGGCCAGTCGCACCATCTTTGATGCCAATATCACCCACGTTATTTCGGCCTCGATCATGGCCTATTTCGGCTCTGGCCCGATCCGGGGCTTTGCGATTGTCCTGCTGATCGGCATTGTCACCTCGGTGTTCACCGGGGTCTATCTCAACCGCATGTGGGTGGCGTTGTGGCTGCGTAAAGCACGCCCAACCGACCTCAACATTTAAGGGGGCTGACCCATGCGCCTGCTCAAACTCGTTCCCGAGAACACCAATATCAAGTTCCTGCGCTGGCAGTGGCCCACCACCATCGTCAGCACGCTGCTGATGATCGCCAGCTGGGTGTTGATCTTCACCAATGGCCTCAATCTGGGCGTTGATTTCGTCGGCGGGCAGATGGTCCGGGTGACCTTCACCCAAAGCGTCGCTGCGCCTGTGGCGGCCTTGCGCGGTGAGGTGGGGGCGCTTGGTTATGGTGACCCGGTGATACAGACTTTTGGCGCGCCCAATGCGATTTCGATTCGTATGCGCCTGCCGGCGGGGTCGGACAAGAACCCGGCGCTGGCAGACAGCATGTCGAAAAAGATCATCGCGACGGTCAAGCAACATCACGCCGACGCGCGGGTGGACGGGGTCGATTCGGTTTCGGGCAAGGTTTCAAAGGAACTAGGCTCGTCAGCGGCTTTGGCGTTGGGTTTGGCGTCGGTGGCGATTTCAATCTACATCTGGACCAGGTTTCAGTGGCAGTTCGGCGTCGGAACGATGGCCAGTCTTGTTCACGACGTGTCGCTGACGCTGGGTCTGTTTGCGGTGACGCAGATGGAGTTTGACCTGACCACGGTGGCGGCGCTGCTGACGGTGATTGGTTATTCGCTGAACGATACCATTGTGGTCTACGACCGTATCCGCGAGAATTTGAAGAAATTCCGCCGGATGGATGTGCCCGAACTGCTCGACCTGTCCGTGAACGAAACGCTAAGCCGCACCGTGATGACATCGGTGATGATGCTGATTACGTTGGCGGCGTTGCTGTTGCTGGGGCCAAAGGTCATCTTTGGGTTCTCTGCGGCATTGTTGCTGGGCATTTTCGTCTGCACCTATTCGTCGATCTATATGGCGGCGCCGATGCTGATCTGGCTAAAGGTGACATCGGCCAGTTTCGTGCCCGCAGAAACCGCTACCGACAGGCAGGATCGGTTGGCGCGTGAACGCGGGTAAGTGAGGAAGTATGCGAGGGGGTAACCCCCTCGCGCTCCCAATCCTTATCAGTGTATTGCGACGGTTGATTGGCAACTTTTGGCCGCCGCGCCGCAGGCTTTTAAAGCCGCTTCGCGGCATGTAACTGACGCCGGGGTGGACGCCAAAGCGGACAGTAATGGGGGTTTGGGGGTGTAACACCCCCAAGAACCTTAACCCCTACCCTCTACCACCTCTCGCCAACAGGCCACCAGCGCCTTGGCGTTTTCCTCCCAGCTGAATTGCTCCACATTGGCGGCGACCTCGGCCTGCGTGGGTGGAGCGCTGAGCAGATCCGCAATGGCGGCGGCGATTGCGCCGGGTTCACGCGCGGCAATCCGCCCGGTGCTGGGGTTTCGCACTACCTCGCGCGCGCCGCCGATATCGGGGATGACCAAGGGCGTGCCGCAGGCCAGCGCCTCTATCCAGACATTGGCGAGGCCCTCGCGTTCCGATGGCAAAACCACCGCGTCGGCGGCGGCCATCAACAGCGGCAACAGGTCATGGCTGACCTGTCCCAGCAGATGCACGCGGCCTGCGACGTCTGGTTGGCGGGCGCGCGTACGCAGGGCCGCTTCATCAGGCCCAGCGCCGGCCAAAACGAGGTGCGCGCGTGGCAGCCCCGCCAACGCTGAAATGGCGATATCCTGACCCTTGATCGCAATCAGCGCGCCGGGACAAACCAGCAATGGCGCCCCATCAGGCAGCGCAAGGTTCAGACGGGAGGCGATTTCGGTACGGGCTTCGCCTCGGGGGCGGACGTGAAATCGCGCCCGGTCGAGCCCGGTGTAATGAACGCGGAGCGAAATTTCGGGCAGGCCGAGCGCCACCATGTCGCGGCCGAGAGCGGCGGAAACGCTCAGTTGACGTGCCGCCGCCGCGCCGCATTCCAGGATTTGCCGCAGGGCGCGCGGCCGCGTGCTCCAATAGTGAATATCCGACCCGCGCGCCTTCACGGTGAACGACACACCGAGGGCGGCCGCGATCAGCTGCGCAGCAGGGCCGTCGGGAAAATAGAACTGCGCATCAACGACGTCAAATGGCCGCTCGGCATGTAGACGCCGCGCCAGTGGCAACACTGCACGGGCGATTCGCGCCGGGTTGCTGTCGGCGCCGAGACGCGGGATGGTGGCAAAACGCGGATGATGCACGGTGATGCCGCCCAACTCCGATGCCGGGGGACAGAGGGCCAGCGTGCGATAGGGGTTGCGGGTGGAAAAGGGCCATATGGGGATGCCGATGGGGTTGATCATCACCAGATCGACACCGCCCCGAGAGCCAGCCTCCCCAGAGCCAGCAAGCGCCGCCACCGCCTTCATTTGGTTCGCAACAAAACCGCCAAAGCTGGGTCTTTGCTGGCAGGGGAACAGCGTGGACAGCGAGAGCACACGCAGCGGATGGCTCACAATTTGCGGGCCAGCATCTCTGCCACGGCCAGCCATGGCGGGTTGTCGATGATGATCTGGCGTTGACCGGCACCGGGGGGCAGCAGGGCGATGCGGGCGTTGTTGTCGTCGATGGAACCGTCGATCATGCGGCCAAAGGCAAAGCGGCCACCGGGGCGGGGCGCCAAAACGTCACGGTTAAACAACCGCGAGAACCCTTCTGGTTGCACTTGGCGCAACCACACCTGATCGCCTGCCCGGTATTCGCCCGCGCTTGCCTCGATGGCAAGGGCGACCAGCGGCGTGGTGGCATCGCCCGCCAGTGCAATGGGCAGGATGGCGTCGCGCGGGGTGGTGAGCGCCTCTATGCCTGCGTCGCCCAGCTTGGCGATCACCTTGGGCTCGGGCGTTTCTTGCCCGCGTACCAGCAATTCTGGTTCTACATCCAGCGCTGCCGCGATGCGGTTCATCCACACCAGGCTGAGGTTGCGCATGCCGGTTTCCAGCCGCCCGATCGTTTGTGCGGTGGTGGCCGGTACACAGGCGGCGGCTACATCGGCCAGCGTCATGCCCTTTTGGCGGCGGATATCGCGGATGCGGTTGATCATGGCGGACCCTCCTCGAGGTTTACTGAACCAATTTGGTTTTTCACTTTCCTACAGCCGAATTGATTTGGCAATAGGCTTCTCGTTGAGTCGGTTGAAAATCAGGGGGAAATGCCATGCGCCGCATGCTTGTCGAACGCGAACTCACCAGCGAGGGGCCAAGTGCGAAGCCGCCACGGCGCGGGGGGCGCAGTGTTACGGTCAACCTCGCCGAATCGCCGCTGACTTGGCTGCATGCGCGCGGCCATCTGTCCGAACGTCAATTTTTGGCTGGGGAGCGATTGCGCGCCGATTGGGAAACGGCGCAGCTGATCCCCGGCCTTACCATGCGCTGGGACCCGGTGCTGGTGCAGGGCGGCGGGGGCGGTGGATTGGGGCCGGGCGAGGGGCAAATGGCCGCGCGCAGCCGGTTTGACGGCGCTGTTAGCCAAGCCGGGCCGGGGCTTTCGGATATATTATGGCGCGTGGTTTGTGCCTGCGAAGGCCTGCCCGATGCGGAACGCGCTTTGGCTTGGCCGGCGCGATCGGGCAAGCTGGTGCTGAGTTTGGCGCTGGACCGGGTGGCGGATTATTACCGGGTCGACTAACCTTCGGCCAGTTCGGCGAGGCCCAGCCAACGCTCCTCGGCGGCATCTTTTTCTGCGCGCAAACCCTCCAGCGCGGCGGTGAGTTTGGCGAATTTCGCCGGATCGTGTGTATACAGCGCCGGGTCGTGCAGCGCGGTTTCATGCGCGGCCATGGCTGTGTCTATCTCGGCGATGCGCTGGGGCAGCAGTTCGTAATCGCGCTGGTCTTTGTAGCTGAGCTTGGCCTTTTTGGGTGACGGCGGGGCGGGAGGGGCTTCAGATGCCGCAGATTTTGGTGCGGATTTGGCCATCATTTTAGCCTGATCGGCCTTGCGTTGTTGCTGCCAATCCTCGTACCCGCCGGCGACGATATCGACCTTGCCGCTGCCATCCAGACCCAAAGTCACCGTTACCGTGCGGTCGAGAAAATCACGGTCATGGCTGACGATCAGCACGGTGCCGTCGTAATCGGCGATGACCTCTTGCAGCAGATCCAGCGTTTCCAGATCAAGATCGTTGGTGGGTTCATCCAGAACCAACAAATTGGAAAGGCGGGCAAATTCGCGCGCCAACAGCAGCCGCGAACGCTCGCCGCCCGAAAGCGTGCCGATCTTGGCATCGACCAGCGAGGGATCGAATAGGAAGTCTTTGAGATATCCCTGCACATGCTTGCGGACGCCCCGCACATCGACCCAATCGCCGCCCTCGGCGATGATGTCGCGCACGGATTTGTCGGGTGTCATGATGCTGCGTTGCTGATCGATCAGCACGCCGACCAGGCTTTGCGCCAAGGCAACGCTGCCCTCGTCAGGCGCGATTTCGCCGGTCAGAAGCTTCAGCAGCGTGGTTTTGCCCGCGCCATTGCCGCCGACCAAGCCAATCCGATCACCGCGCTGGATACGCAGCGAAAAATCGCGGATAATGGTTCGTTCGCCGAACCTTTTGGTTACATGATCGGCGGTAATCACCGATTTGGTTTTAACGTCATCGCTGCCAATTTTCAGCTTGGCGGTGCCTTGCGGGCTCAGCATCGAGGCGCGCGCCGCCCGCATCTCCCACAGCTTTGCCAGCCTGCCTTGGTTACGCTTGCGCCGGGCGGTGACGCCGCGTTCCAGCCAATGCGCCTCGATCTTCAGCTTGGCGTCGAGGCGGTCGGCGTTGCGGGCTTCCTCTGCGAAAACCGCGTCTTCCCATGCTTCGTACCCGCCGAAACCGACTTCTTTGCGGCGCAAAGCCCCCCGGTCCAGCCACAGTGTTGCCCGCGTTAGCCGCGTGAGGAAGGTGCGGTCGTGGCTGATCACCACAAAAGCGCCGTTATACCGCTGCAGCCAGCCTTCCAGCCAGTCAATCGCCGCCAGATCAAGGTGGTTGGTCGGCTCGTCGAGCAGCAGCAGGTCGGGTTCCTGCGCCAGAGCCCGCGCCAAGGCCGCACGTCGCCGCTCGCCGCCGCTGGCGCTTTCCGCTGGGCGCGCCATGTCGATGCCCAGCTGGTCGGCGATGGCCTCCACATCGTGGCGCTGCGGGGCGTCGCTGCCATGCAGCGCGAAATCCATTAGCGTGTCATAGCCGGTGAAGAAGGGGTCTTGTTCCAGCGTGACGATCTTGGCGCCGGGCCGTACCGAACGGGTGCCCTTGTCCGCATCCACCGTGCCGGCGATCAATTTCAGCAGCGTGGTTTTGCCTGCACCATTGCGGCCGATCAGTGCCACACGGTCTTTTGGGCCGATGTTCAGGTCTAACCCTTGAAACAACCAGCCGGTGCCCTGAATCAGGCCCAAGCCTTCCCACGATAAAATTGGTGCCAATGCCATGACGGGCGCCCTACCCTTGGCGGGGCGTCACTGGCAAGCGCGCATAATGGGACGGCTGATGGATATGTTGCATAAAAATATTCACACCGCGTTCAAACCGCTTAGGATAGAGGACAACTTATGATGTTCCGATCCCCCTTGTTGTTGCTGGCCGCATTCGGGCTGGCCTTGGCGCCCTTGATGGGGCCGAGCGCCTTTGCGCGGCCTGATGACAGGGATGGTCCGCATGGGAATCAGCGTGGCTATCCGCGCGGCGATGCCCAAGGCGCCGCGATACGCGGGGTGCATGATGGCGCCATCCAGCGTATCCGCGACATAGAGCGCCGCGTGGTGCCCACCATGCGGGGGATGCAATATCTGGGTTTTGAGTACGACCCCGCCGCGATGGCCTATCGGTTGCGGTTCATCCGTGTGGGGCGCGTGATCTTTGTTGATGTCGATGCGCGTTCTGGCGAGGTGATAGGGCAGTCACGTTGAGGGGGGCGCGAAGCTGCGGCTTGACGCGGCGGCGGGCGCATACCATGTATTTTCATCATAATCCTGCGAACTTCCGAGGAATATTCCCATGCGTATCCTGATCGTTGAGGACGAGCCTACCCTCGGTCGCCAGTTGAAGACCACGTTGGAACAGAACGGTTATGCTGTCGATCTGTCTGACGATGGCGAAGACGGCCACTTCATGGGTCAAACCGAGGAATATGACGCGGTGGTGTTGGACCTTGGCCTGCCGACCATCGACGGGCTGACGGTGCTGGGCATGTGGCGCAAGGAGGGGCGGACCTTTCCGGTGTTGGTGCTGACCGCGCGCGATTCATGGTCGGACAAGGTTGCGGGGCTGGATGCGGGCGCCGATGATTATCTGGCCAAACCTTTCCAGTCAGAGGAATTGATCGCGCGGCTGCGGGCGTTGATCCGCCGCGCCTCGGGGAATTCGTCCAGCGAGCTGACCGCGGGGACGGTGCGGCTGGACACGCGCTCTGGCCGGGTAACGCTGGACGGCGAGCCGGTAAAGCTGACCGCGCAGGAATATAAATTGCTGTCGTATCTGTTGCACCACAAGGGCAAGGTCGTGTCGCGCACCGAACTGATCGAACATATTTATGACCAGGATTTTGACCGCGATTCGAACACGATAGAGGTCTTCGTTACCCGCATTCGCAAGAAACTGGGCGCCGATGTGATCACCACCATTCGTGGTCTGGGCTACAGCCTGGATGATCCGGCGATGGCTGGACGCGGCTAGCCGCCGACACGCCAGTGAGCGATCCTGCGAACCCTGACGCGCGTAGTCCGTATCCGGCGCACACCGGGTCTTTGGCGCGGCGGATGATGCTGATCGCGGCGGGGTGGATCACGGTGCTGCTGCTGGGCGGTGGGCTGGCGCTGGACAGCACGCTGACCGCGCTGATCACCCACAGCTTTGATGATCAGATGGGCTATATGTTAACCGCGATGGTCGGCAGCGCAGAGGTCGGTCAGGACGGCGAGGTTATCTTCAACCGCTTGCTGGGCGATCAGCGCTTTTTGGAACCCGATTCGGGGCTATATTGGCAAATCAGCGGCAAGGGGCACGAGGATTACCCCAGCCGATCACTGTGGGACCGCACGCTGAAAGTCGACACCGACCATTTCGACAATCAACCACACGCATACGACAGCGCCCAGTTTCCCGACGAACCTTTGCGCGTCGTCGAACGTTCGATCATCTTGCCGGGCAGCAAGACGGTGTGGTGGTTCGTTGTGGCGCAGAGCCGCGCGCAGTTGGATGCGCAGATTTCGCGGGTCCGGCTGATTTTGGTCGAGAGCTTTGTCGCTTTGGGGCTGGGCTTGATGCTGATGGCGGCGCTGCAAAGTTGGTATGGCCTTGGCCCTTTGCGCGGGGTGCGGCTGGCGATCCAGAAAATGCGCGAGACCGGTGCCTCGCATGTCACCGACCCCCTGCCTCTGGAGGTGCAGCCTCTGGTGGAGGAACTGAACGCGCTGCTTGCCCACACCGAACGCGCCGCCGAGGAGGCCCGCACCCATGCCGGCAACCTCGCCCATGCGTTGAAGACGCCGCTGACCGTGGTGATGAATGCGGCTACCGCGCAGGCGCCAGACCTTGGTGAAACGGTGATGCGCGAAGCGGCGGTGATGCGCCGGCAAGTCGATCACCATCTGGCGCGTGCGCGGGCAGTGGGGCGGCGCTCAGCGGGGCGGACGCGGTCCAGCGTGTGGGAGAGTGTTGAGGCTGTGCTGCGCGCGGTGACGCGGTTGTACGGCGACACGCGCTTTGATTGTGATGGCAGTCACGACGTGCAGGTGGCCATCGAACGGCAGGATTTGGACGAAATCCTTGGCAATTTGATTGAGAATGCGGCGAAATACGGTGGCGGCAGCGTATTTGTGACGGTGGATGCGCGCCCCGAACTGCCCGACATGTGCGAAATTTGGGTCGAGGACGACGGCGCCGGCATCCCCAAGGCAGAGCGCAACCGCATTTTTGATCGCGGTGCGCGGTTGGATACGGGCAAGCCGGGCACTGGCTTGGGGTTGGCCATTGTGCGTGATGTGGTGGAAATCTATGGGGGCAAGGTGGTTCTGGCGGACAGCGAAGATATGGGTGGTCTGATGGTCCGGCTGCGGCTGCCAAGGGCGAAAGGATAGGGGGGATTTCCTACCCCATGGTCAGAGGCCTGGTCTAAACCTCGCGCAACCTCGGCATCAGTTCGACGAAGTTACAGGGGCGGTTGCGGCTGTCGAGTTGCTCGGCGAGGATGCCATCCCAGCCGTCCTTTACCGCGCCGTTGGAACCGGGCAACGCGAAAATATAGGTGCCGCGTGCCAGTACCGCGCAGGCCCGCGATTGCACGGTGCTGGTGCCGATGGTTTTGTAACTGAGCCAGCGAAACAACTCGCCGAAGCCGGGGATGTCCTTGGTCTTTACCCGGTCCATTGCCTCTGGCGTGATGTCGCGTCCGGTCAGGCCAGTACCTCCGGTGGTAATGATACAGTCAATGGCGGGGTCATCGATCCAACCGTTGAGCCGGGTGACCAGCGCCGCCACATCGTCTCGCTCAATGGCGCGGGCGCTCAGGCGGTGGCCGGCCACCGTGATGCGCTCCGCCAGAATATCGCCAGAGGTGTCGTCCATGGGAGTGCGTGTGTCGGAAACGGTGAGCAGCGCGATGGAAATGGTTTTGAATGGGCGCTCTGGGTCAATGGCCAAGGTCAGTCCTCGCTGGCTAAATGCTCGTGAGCCACATTGCTGGCGGCGACGCGAACAGCCTTTCCGCCAGACAGGCCGGGGAAGGTCGGCCACAACCCCTGCGCCAGCGCAACGCGGCTTTCGGATGCGCCGCCAGCTTGGCCCTCATACATCCAGTAATTGCGGACAACAGTGGCGATATAGCCGCGTGTTTCCCAATAGGGCACCGATTCCATCCACAGCAGCGGATCGCCATCGGCGTGAATTTGCGTATTCCAGCGCGCAATGGGCACCGGCCCGGCGTTATACGCGGCGACCACCTTGAGTAGCAGGCCCCCGGTGGCAGCAGAATCGCGCAAGGCCTGCAAATGTAGCTGGCCAAAGGCGAGGTTGACCTCGGGTTTGGTGAGGTCGGACGCATTGCCAGCCAAACCCAGCAATCCGGCATGATCGCGCGCGGCGGCGGGCATGATCTGCATAAGGCCGCGCGCGCCGGCGGGGCTGACCACATTGGCACGGAATTGCGATTCTTGCAGCGAATGCGCCAGTACCAGCGCGGGGTCGACTTGCCAGCCGTTCACCGGGGTCCATTTGGGCGTCGGATAGCGGCTGGCCGGCGCGGGTGCTCCGCCGGCTGGGGCGTTATAGGCCATCCACAGCTGGGTTGCCGGCAGGCCAATGTCGCGGGCGAGGCGTGACAGGGGCTGGAATTGTGCGGCCTCGCCGATCCGGGCCTGATGGCGCAAAACTTCGTCGGCTAGGCCATCCTCGCCGATTTCGGCCAGCGCGACGGCTGCGCGGACATTGCTGGTATCGCGCAGTGCCTGCCAGTCGGCGGCGTTGAAATCGGGCGCGGCGCGGGCGGCGGAAGGCTTCATGTCCAATTGTTCGGCGGCGAGCAGGCCGTACATGGTTTCGTCGTAAACGGCGGCCTGCCGCAAGGGAGCTGCGATCAAATCCGGGCGGCGGCAGCGCAAGGCGGCGCGGGCCTGCCAGTAATAGGCCGCAGCGGCGAGCTCAGGGTTGGCGGCGGCGTGTGCCGAGGATTGGAATGCCGTGCCCGCCGCGCCGCAATCGCCCATCTGCCAGGCGGCGAGGCCGGCGGTCCACCATCCTTCGGCGGTCCATGCGCCTGAAACCGTGCCGGGCGATATGGGGCCGGGCGAGGTGACGGTTTGCATCAAGGTCGGCTGGGTGGATGCTGCCGGGCCAGCGCTGCGCTGGGCGGAGGTGATGGGAGAGGCGCCGCCTTGTCCGGCGCTGACCGCCATCGCATAGGCATCGGCATCCTGATTTTCGATGTAGAAGCCCCATGCGACATGCTGGCGCCACTCGGCGCGGGCGGCGGGGCTGAGCATGGCGTCGACACCGTCGAGTAATTGCTTGGCGCCGGCGGGGTCATCGGCCTTGATGCGCTCGGCTATGGCGCTGGCGACGCGGGCCGGCATGGTGCCGTCGGCGACGTCACGCGGGTGGGCGCGGCGCGGGGCTGAGGGCAGGCTGACCAGTTGTTGCGATTGGGGCAGGGGGGCCAGACCGGTCGCGCCGCGTTTGGCGGCGAGTGAGGCAATTTGGTCGGCCTCTGGCAGGTTGGCCCCAGTGATCAGCCATGTGGCCAGCGCTGGGCCATCCACCTTGGGCGATCCGGCCGCCAAGAAATATTCCGCCCGCGCCACGCCATGCAGCGGGCCATCGGGTTTTTGGGCGAACAGGGCCTGAACCGTTGTCCAATCCTGATGCTTGATCGCGGCAAACATCGATTTGTAATAGGCGCGCTCATCTTCGGAGAGCAGCTTCGGCACGGCGCTGCGATCGGCGCGGCCCACGAAATATTCGGCTGCCGCGCTGTTGGCGTGGGCGGCGGACATGGGCAGGCAGAGCGATGTTGCCACCACCGCCATTAGTCCTGCAGTCTTGCCGAAACGAGCCATATTTACACGGATGCCTTTATGCCGACCAATCCAACCACTGCTGCCAGAAACCCTTCCTTGCGCCCGGTCTATCGAGCAAAAAGGCAAGATCGCGTGCGAACAACATTGGTAGCTTGCCTTGCTCATGGTTAACGATTTGTAAAAAGGCAGCGCTTTGCGTTGGGTTGTGGCCAAGAAGCGGCGGGATGCATCCTCCGAAGGTAATCAGCCGCTGCGGGGCCACCAAATTGATGTGATGCGCCGCCACTTCGCCGAGTCCGCGTGCGCCCAATTCGCCCCAATCGGCCAGCGGAATGCGGGCGGGCAGTACACTGGCGAAGTAGGTATCTTCAGCCGAAATCCGCATAACGGCCAGAATCGCAGTCAGCAGCCTTCCTTGCGCGCCGGAGAGCAGCTCAGCACCGTCATCGGCTTCGGGCTCGGCCACCAGCACCATCAGCTTGGGCTGGCTACGCCCTCGGGGTGGTACTCGCGCCGTGATCGGGCCATCGGTCAGGGTGGGCTCGGTCAGCCACCAGTCTTGGAATGCGGTCAACGCATCGGGCCAGTGTTCGCGGGCGCCGCCGATGCGGGCGCGTTCGGGCTTGGGGGCTGGGGCGGCGGGCGTTTCAGTTGCGGCATGGGGTGGCGGGGTTTGCGCCGCGGGGCCATCGGCGCGCGCCAACCAATCGGTGGCATCATCGGCGAAGGCGTGAGCGACCCCCGCCTCTTGCCACCAGCCGAGGGCACCCTTTACCATGGATGCGATGTTGCCGAACGGCTCAATTTGGTTAGGGTTGCTCACGGAACAGGGTCTTGACCTGTTGGGGCCATTCTTTCAAGGTTCAACCGAGCGATTAAATTTTGCGCCACGAAGGCAATTAAGGGATGGGGCTGGCTATGACGGAACGCGAATCGATGCCGTATGACGTGGTGATCGTCGGCGGTGGGCCTGCGGGACTGGCCTCGGCGATCCGGTTGAAGCAGCTGAATGGCGATCTTTCGGTCTGCATTTTGGAAAAAGGCAGCGAGATCGGCGCGCATATCCTGTCGGGCGCGGTGGTCGATCCGCGCGCGTTGGACGAATTGCTGCCCGAATGGCGCAATGACGATTGCCCGATGGCCGAAACGCCCGTCACCGACAATTGGCACTGGTATCTGACCAAAAGCCGCAAATTCGCGATCCCGCATATCGTGATGCCGCCGTTTATGACCAACAAGGGCAATTACACCGGATCGCTGGGCAATCTGTGCCGCTGGCTGGGCAGTAAGGCCGAGGAACTGGGCGTGGAAATCTTCCCCGGCTTCCCTGCGGCAGAGGTGCTGTATGATGAGGCCGGCGCGGTGATTGGCGTGCAAACCGGCGATATGGGCGTAGACCGTGAGGGCCAGCCAAAGGGCGATTTCCAGCCGGGCATGAACCTGCTGGCCAAATACACGCTGTTCTGTGAGGGCGCGCGCGGGCATTTGACCAAGCGTCTGAAGGCGAAATATGCGCTGGAGGCCGACTGCCAGCCGCAGGTTTATGGCCTGGGGATCAAGGAACTGTGGGACATCGCGCCCGAAAACCACGTTCCGGGCCGGGTGCTGCACACGCAGGGCTGGCCGCTGAGCGAGAGCGATTCGTGGGGTGGCGGGTTCCTTTACCATCAGGCGAATAATCAGGTGGCGCTGGGTTTTGTGACCGCGCTGGATTACAAAAACCCCTACGTCACACCGTTCGAGGAATTTCAGCGCTGGAAGCAACACCCCGCGATCCGCGCCGTTCTGGAGGGGGGCAAGCGCGTCTCTTATGGCGCCCGCGCGATCAATGAGGGCGGCTGGCAATCGGTGCCCCGCCTCGCGTTTCCGGGCGGCGTTTTGGCGGGATGCAGCGCAGGTTTCGTCAATGTACCGCGCATCAAGGGCAGCCACACCGCAATGAAATCGGGCATGTTGGCCGCCGAGGCGATTGCGGCGGCGGTGGCCGGGGGCCGCGAGCATGACGCGCTGGACGAATATGATGCGGCGGTTCGTGACAGCTGGATCGCGCATGAATTGAAATTGGTGCAAAACGCCGAGCCTTTGGCGGCCAAGTTCAACGGTGATTTGTTCGGATCGGCGTTGGCCAACAAGGATATGTGGCTGCGCTATCTGAAGATGCCGATTTTTCCGGTGATGAAACACCACACCGACGCCAGCGCCACCACACGCGCGGATCTCTACAAACCCATCCAGTACCCCAAACCCGATGGGGTGATCAGTTTTGACCGGCTGACCAGCGTGAGCTTTTCCTTCACCAACCACGAGGAGGACCAGCCCTGCCACCTGCGGCTAAAGGATGCAGATGTGCCGGTGAAGGTCAACCTCGCCATCTACGCCGGGCCAGAGGCGCGTTATTGCCCCGCTGGCGTCTATGAATTTGTGGGGGAAGGCGGGGATCAACGCCTGCAAATCAACGCGCAAAACTGCGTCCATTGCAAGACTTGCGACATCAAGGATGCTACCCAGAACATCGACTGGGTGGCCCCCGAGGGTGGCGGCGGCCCGAATTACCCGAATATGTGAGGTTTAGTGACGATAACGGAAACGGCATATGCCAAGATCAACCTTGCGCTGCATGTGCGGGCGCGGCGGGCGGATGGTTATCACGAGCTGGAGACGCTGTTCGCCTTTGTCGATGATGGCGACCGGCTGACTGCGGCCCCGGCCGAGGGGTTTTCGCTGACGATTATAGGGCCTTTTGCTGCGGGGCTTTCTGCCGGCGAGGATAACCTTGTGCTGCGCGCGGCGCGTTTGCTGGCGGCGCGTAATGGTGTGACGGCGGGCGCGGCGTTTACCCTCGACAAGCGCCTGCCGGTTGCGTCCGGCATAGGCGGCGGGTCGGCGGATGCGGCGGCGGCTTTGCGGCTGGCGGCGCGGCTGTGGGGGCAGCACGTGCCATATGCGAGCATCGCGTTGGAACTCGGCGCCGATGTGCCGGCCTGCTGGGCGAGTATCACCGCGCGAGGGGAGGGCGTGGGTGAAGCGCTGACCGCGCTGGGTGATGGCTTGGCGGGGACGCCAGTCTTGCTGGTCAATCCGGGGGTTGCGGTGTCTACGGGCGCTATTTTCAAGGCATGGAAAGGGACCGATCTTGGGCCGTTGGGCTGCGGCGATGATCTGCTGACGCTCGCGCAATCGGCACGTAACGATTTGACCAAGCCGGCCATTGCGCTTGCGCCTGTCATTACCGATGTGCTGGCGGCTCTAGGGGGGCAATCCGGCGTCACTTTGGCGCGGATGTCGGGCAGCGGCGCGACCTGTTTTGCGTTATTCGAATGCGCCGCCGCACGCGATGCCGCCGCCGCCGCCATCGCCGCCGCGCACCCCGAATGGTGGCAGATGGCGGGGGCCCTCAGATGACTAACGGGGCGATGAGCGATGCCCCTTATCGCCTGATCGGCCAGCCGCGTTTTGGCGGCATATTGGTGGTGTCGGACCATGCCTCGGCCCGTGTGCCATCGGGGATTGATTTGGGTATCGCGCCAGAATTGTTGGGCCAGCACATCGCCATCGACCTTGGCGTGGCCGAGGTGGCAGAGCTGATGGCGCAGCGCCCCGGTATTGCGGGGTTTATGGGCAATGTCAGCCGCCTGGTATGCGATTTCAACCGCGAGGAGCATTTCCCCGCCGTGATGCCACTGGCAAGCGACGGGCGCGCCATCCCCGGAAACGCGCTGGATCATGCGGGCCGTGAAGCGCGGTTGGTGCGGTATTTCCGGCCCTATCATGCCGCGTTGGCGCACTTGCTGGATGATGTGCCGCCGGCGTTGATCCTGTCCTTGCACAGTTTTATGCCCTGCCTGGCCAGCCATCCCGAGCAGCAGCGGCCGTGGCAGGTTGGAGTGCTGTATAACGCGGACGAGCGGGCGGCGCGGCTGGCCATCCCCATGCTGGAGGGCGAGGGGTTGGTGGTCGGCGATCAGCAGCCCTATTCGGGGCGCCTGCTCAACGCCACCATGAACCGACACGCCGAGGCCGAGGGGCGGCCTTATCTGGGCATAGAGATTCGTCAGGACCAGATCGCTAGTGCGCAGAGACAGGCCGTTTGGGCCAAGCGATTGGCGCGGATATGCAACCAGATCGCGATTGCGCTGGGGTGAGACTTCGCGTAAAAAATTGTTCAGCTATGCTGAATTTCATCTGCGTAAATTATTAATAGTGGTGCACATTTTCTGCAGGTCAACGTCATAGTCACTTTGATTAAAAACTATTGTTGTACCGCTCGATAAAATAGGGACAGTCACTTCGGCCGGGAGTTGACGTCCCCCAGACTTCCGATGCACCCATTGGGCTTCACCAACATCTGCCCATACATAGCGGTTGGTTTTGTTCAGATCGTTGACCGCAATGCCATCAGGGCCGATTTCGACCCACCCCGGATGAAGCGCTCGAAATAGCCCCCACATGGTGAGATAAGCGATTCCCATCTCCATCAGGCAGCATAGAATTAGCGGCGCATATGTGCGTGTGTGGATAATATGCGCAAATTCGGCAGGTGACACCTGGACACACCACCTAGCCAATCTAACCGAAATAAATGTACAAATCGCCCAAAGTGGAAGAAAGCAGGCGGGCATCAGCCACAGCTTGGCGCGGCTCATGTTGTAACGGATGGAGCTGACTTGGCTGTGCATCCCGACAAAATTGCCCATATAGTTTAACATTCCTCTACGCCCCGCCGGCGTTCACCCTTGACCTGCCCCCCTCGCAGGGCGAAAGGCCTTTCGCAAAGCGAACCGCCCAAGGAACAACCATGTCCAACCTATTCGACAAATCCCGCCTGCCCAGCCGCCATGTCTCGGTGGGGCCGGAACGCGCGCCGCATCGCTCCTATTATTACGCGATGGGGATGACCGAAGAGGAAATCGCGCGGCCTTTCGTCGGGGTGGTTTCGGCGGGCAATGACTCGGCGCCGTGCAACACCACGCTGGATTTTCAGGCCAATATCGCCCGCCAAGGCGTGATTGAGGGCGGCGGCACCCCGCGCCGGTTCAACACCATCACCGTCACCGATGGCATCGCGATGGGCCATCAGGGGATGAAGTCGAGCCTCGTCAGCCGCGAAGTGATCGCCGATTCGGTGGAGCTCAGCGTGCGTGGGCATTGCTATGACGCCATCGTCGGCTTTGCCGGCTGCGACAAGAGCCTGCCGGGGATGATGATGTCGATGCTGCGGCTGAATGTGCCGTCGATCTTCGTGTATGGCGGGTCGATCCTGCCGGGCCGCTTCCACGACAAGGACGTGACCGTGGTCGATGTGTTCGAGGCCGTCGGCCAGCACGCCGCCGGCAATTGCCCGCTGAAAGACCTGACCGCGCTGGAGAAGGTGGCTTGCCCCGGCCATGGCGCCTGCGGCGGGCAGTTTACCGCTAACACCATGGCCTGTGTGGGCGAGGCAATTGGTTTGTCCTTGCCGAACAGCAATATGGCGCCTGCGCCGTATAAATCGCGTGAGGAAATCGCCATCGCGGCGGGGCGTCAGGTGATGAAGCTGATCGAGATGAACCTGCGCCCGCGCGACATCTGCACCAAGGCCGCCTTTGAAAACGCCGCCCGCGTTGTGGCGGCGACCGGGGGCAGCACCAATGGCGCGCTGCACTTGCCGGCGATGGCCAATGAATGCGGCATTGATTTTGACCTGTTCGACGTGGCGGAAATCTTCAAATCAACGCCCTACATCGCGGACCTCAAGCCCGGTGGGCGCTATGTGGCCAAGGATATGCACGATGCCGGCGGCGTTTACATGCTGATGAAGACGCTGCTGGCGGGCGGTTTTCTGGATGGCAACCCGATGACCGTCACCGGCAAAACACTGGGCGAGAACATCGAGGAAGTCACTTGGAACCCCGACCAGAAGGTGATCTATGACGTGAAAACGCCGATCACACCCACGGGCGGCGTTGTTGGCCTGAAGGGAAGCTTGGCCCCCGATGGCGCGATTGTGAAGGTCGCCGGCATGAAGACCCTGCGTTTCAGCGGCCCCGCGCGGGTGTTTGAGGGCGAAGAGGCAGCCTTTGCCGCCGTTGAGGCGCGCACCATCACCGATGGCTGCGTGATCGTCATCCGCAACGAAGGCCCCAAGGGCGGGCCGGGCATGCGCGAGATGCTCTCGACCACCGCCGCGCTCTATGGGCAGGGCCTTGGCGAGAAGGTGGCCTTGATCACCGATGGGCGTTTTTCTGGCGGCACGCGGGGCTTCTGCGTCGGCCATGTCGGGCCAGAGGCGGCAGAGGGCGGGCCGATCGGGCTGGTGCAAGACGGCGACATCATCACCATCGACGCCAACACCGGCACCATCGATCTGGATGTATCCGCCGAAGTGCTGGCGGAGCGCCGCAAGGCTTGGAAACCGCGCGACAACAATTACAACGCTGGCGCTTTGTGGCGTTATGCGCAGAACGTCGGGCCGGCCAGCAAGGGGGCAGTGACGCACCCCGGCGCCAAGGCGGAAACTCACGTTTACGCCGACATCTGATGGGCTTGTTGGCCAAGATATGGGCGCATCTGTCGGCAAAGCTGGCGGCGGTGATGGCCTCGCTGGCTTTGCTGTCGGGGTGTCCGCAATTGGGCCCTTCGACCCATGCCGTGATGCCGGAGGAGAAGCCTCAGCCGGCGGTGGCGACACCGGTGCCTTGCGCGTTGGATGGGGCGGCGAAATGGGCGCCGGTTTGCAGCGTGGTTGTGGCCAGCGACGAGGACAGCGGTGCGCAATGGATGCTGTCGCGCCCGGATGGCGGCTTTGTGCGGCTTGGCTGGCAGGGCGGTAAGGCGGTGCGGCTCGATGGGGCGGATGCTGCAAATATTGCCGTGACATCAAAGGTTACCGGCAGCAGGGCCGAGGTCTCCGTCGGAAATGATCGCTATATCCTCACGTTGCGGTAAAGGCTTGGCCATGCCTGCCCTGAATGACCAGATCCTCACCCTAGCCCAGATGCGCGCCGCTGAAGCCGCGTTGATCGATGCCGGAACAAGCATCGATGCGCTGATGCAGCGCGCGGGGCGCGGGGCGGCGGACTATGTCTGGCGGATCGCGGCAGGGCGCGACGTGACGGTGCTGTGCGGGCCGGGCAATAATGGCGGCGACGGCTATGTGCTGGCCGAGGCGCTGCGGACGCGGGGCGGCGATGTTCGCGTGCTGGCCGCCGAGCCCCCGCGCAGTGATGCTGCAAAGACTGCCGCCGCGCTGTATCAGGGCGCAGTTTTTGGGCCGGACGCCGCACCTTCGGGTGATGTGCTGGTCGATTGCCTGTTCGGTAGTGGCTTTTCGGGCACGCTGAGCGAGGCGCATATGGCGCTGATCGGGCGGCTGGCGGCTACGCATCCACACCGCATCGCCATAGATATGCCCAGCGGTGTCGGCACCGACAGCGGTGCGGTGCTGGCCAAGGAACTGCCCCATTATCACCTGACCGTTGCGCTGGGCGCGTGGAAGCTGGCGCATGTGCTGATGCCGGCGGCGGCACAGATGGGCGCGCTGCGGTTGGTTGATATCGGCGTTGGCCGGCAGGCGAAGGCGGGGCAAATGCTGCGCCGGCCCTCGGGGATAGCGGTTCCGGCGGCGGATGCCCACAAATACAGCCGTGGATTTTTGGCGGTGGTGGCGGGGCAGATGCCGGGCGCGGGCATGTTGGCGGCGCGGGCCGCTATGGGTGCGGGCGCGGGCTATGTGAAGCTGGTGAGCGAACGCGGGATGCCGGCGCCGGCGGACCTTGTGGTTGAGGGCGACGCTGTGCTGGATGACGACCGGATTTCGGCGCTGTTGGTGGGGCCGGGGCTGGGGCGTGAAGCGGCTGGCCTGGGGCGGCTGACCAAGGTGTTGCGGGCGGCTTTTGAACGCCGGACTGCGCTGGTGCTGGACGCCGATGCTTTGATGCTGCTGCGGCCGGGAATGCTGGTGGGGCGTGCAGGGATGATCTCTGAGCACCTAGGCCCGGTGGTCGCCACCCCGCATGAGGGCGAATTGGCGGCGCTGGAGGCCGCGTTTGGCCTGAAAAAGCAGGGTAGCAAAATCGACCGCGCGCTGGCTCTGGCAAAGGCGAGCGGGTTGGTGATCGTCGCCAAGGGGCCGGACACGATCATCGCCGCGCCAGAAGGCCATTGGCTGGCAAGCCCACGCGGTGTCAGCTGGCTCTCCACAGCGGGCAGCGGGGATGTTTTGGCTGGGTGCATTGCCAGCCGACTGGCCTCCGGGGTGCCGGCGTTTGCGGCGGCGGCGCAGGGCGTGTGGTTGCAGGCCGAGGCCGCGCGGCTGGCTGGGCCTGCGTTCAGCGCGGCGATTTTGGCTGGGTGCGTGCCGCAAGCCTTGGGGAATTGCCTGTGACGGATTTAGGCGTGAATGAAACGATCCTGCGCATTGCTGCCAAGGGCGATGGCATCACCGCCAGCGGGCGTTTCGCTACGGGGGCTGCGCCGGGCGATGTGTTACGGGTTGATGGTTCGCTGGAACGCGGGCCGCATTATGTGACGCCGCCGTGCCGCCATTTCGGCACGTGTGGCGGCTGTGTACTGCAACAATGCGACGAGGAGAGTCTGGCCGTTTACGCAACCGAGCGGGTGGTAAATGCCGCCATCGGGCAGGGGCTGGAGGTCGGGCGAGTTTTGCCGGCGCATCTCTCGCCGCCCGCCAGCCGCCGCCGGGCCACGCTGCATGCGGGCTTGGTGGGGGGGCGTGTAGTCATTGGTTACCGCGAGGGCGGTTCGCACAACATCGTCGATTTGACCGAATGCCCCGTGCTGGCGGCGGAACTGGTGGCGCTGGTGGGCCCCTTGCGCAAGGCTCTGGCGCCGAAATCGCCAAAGAAGAGCCCGGCGAAAAAAGGCCCGGCCAAGAGTGCCGCCCGCCTAGCGGTGGATGTCGATATGACGCTGACCGATCAGGGCGTCGATCTGGGCCTTCGGGGTGTGAAGGTCGAGGGGCTTGCCGAGACCGAGGCTTGGCTGGATTTCGCGCGGGAGCATAAGCTGGCGCGGCTGACGCTTGATCAAGGCTATGGCCCGGAAGGTTTGTGGGAGCCGGAGCCGGTGACGGTGACGCTGGGCGGCGTTGCCGTGTCTTTGCCGCCGGGCGGTTTTTTGCAGGCCACGGCGGACGGCGAGGGGGCACTGGCAGCGGCGGCCGGCGAATGGCTTAGGCACGCGGGCGCGGTGGCGGATTTGTTTTCGGGGCTGGGCACTTTTGCCTTTGGGTTGGCACGCACGGGCACCAAAGTTTTAGCGGTGGAGGCCGACCGCGCCGCACATTTCGCTTGCAAGGCGGCTGCGGCCCGCGCCAACCTGCCCATGCAGGCTTTGCACCGGGATCTGTTTCGCAATCCCCTGCTGGCGGAGGAATTGAACCGCTTTGACGGGGTTCTGCTGGACCCTCCGCGCGCCGGCGCCCGCGATCAGATCGAGCGGCTGGCCACCAGCGCCGTACCGCGCATCGTTTACATCAGTTGCAACCCATCCAGCTGGGCGCGCGATGCGGCGATGTTGATCGCGGGGGGGTATAGGCTGGCTGAATTGCGCCCTGTGGGGCAATTTCGCTGGTCCACTCATGTGGAATTGGCCAGCCTGTTCGTGCGCTGAGAGCTGTTGTTCTGTAATATGGCGCGTCATTTTTGTGGACGCGCGATTGAGTGGCAAAAACCGGTTCCCACTTTTTGCCATCACACTCTATAGGACCGCATTCGGATCGTGGGAGAAGTGTCGTGAGCAAGGTTTTGGTGATTGGCGCAGGCGGCGTTTCGTCGGTGGCGGTGCATAAGATGGCGATGAATAGCGCCATTTTCCCCGATATTCACCTCGCCAGCCGGACGGTGTCGAAATGCGATGCGATCGCCGCGTCGGTTCGCACGCGTACGGGGCGCGAAGTGGCGACCTATGCCATTGATGCCGAGGATGTGCCCGCGCTGACTGCCTTGATCCGTCAGGTGGGCGCGAAACTGGTGGTCAATCTGGCGCTGCCCTATCAGGATCTGACGATCATGGATGCCTGCCTTGCCGCTGGTGCGCATTATATGGATACCGCGAACTACGAGCCTAAGGATGTGGCCAAGTTCGAATACCATTGGCAGTGGGCCTATCAGGACCGGTTCAAGGCGGCGGGGTTGATGGCGCTGTTGGGCAGCGGGTTTGACCCTGGCGTCACCAGCGTCTTCGCCATGTGGCTGAAGAAGCACAAGCTGCGCACCATCCGTCAGCTGGACATTCTGGATTGCAACGGCGGCGATCATGGGCAGGCCTTCGCCACTAATTTCAACCCTGAAATCAACATCCGCGAAGTGACCGCGCCTGCCCGGCATTGGGAAGGCGGGGCGTTCGTCGAAACCCCGCCGATGGCTCATAAGGTACAGTTCGACTTCGAGGCGGTCGGCCCCAAGAACATGTATATGATGTACCACGAGGAGCTGGAAAGCCTCGCGCGGTTCATCCCCGAGATGGAACGCGCGCGGTTCTGGATGACCTTTGGCGATGCCTATATCACGCATCTAAATGTGTTGCAGGCGGTGGGGATGACGCGGATTGACCCGGTGATGTATGAAGGGCGCGAGATCATCCCCTTGCAGTTCCTGAAGGCCGTGCTGCCTGAGCCTTCGACGCTGGGCGCCACCACCCGTGGCAAGACCAATATCGGCGACATCGCCACCGGAGAGGCGCTGGACGGCAGCGGTGAAAAGACATATTACATCAAGAATATCTGCGATCACGAGGCGTGTTTTGAGGAAACCGGCAATCAGGCGGTGTCCTATACCACTGGCGTGCCCGCGATGATCGGCGCGGCGCTGGTGATGCAGGGCGTGTGGAGCGGTGCTGGCGTCTTCAACATTGAGCAGATGGACCCCGATCCCTTCATGGCGATGCTGAACACACAGGGCCTGTCATGGACAGTGGAAGAATTGGCGGGGCCGGTTGGGTTTTGATGCGTTGGCTCGCCTTAGCGTTGGTAATGATATTGGCAGGTTGCGGCACATATCGTCTGGCACATGAGGTGACGCATGGTACCAAGCGACACCAATTGCAGCACATGACTGCTGCGGCGACGAGAACCTGCGTATCGGATGGCGGGTTCGTTGATAATCGCGGTATGTTAGGCACAGCGATGTGTGTCCATCGGTTCACGGATGCGGGCAAGGCATGCATGGGCAAGCATGACTGCCAAGGCAGTTGCATAAATACGACTTGGCAAGGCGGGACGTGGCCGAAAGCTGGCGATCAGATGTCAGGGACTTGCCAACAAGATGACCGACAATTCGGTTGTTACACTGTGATTGAAGGTGGGGTCGTTGCTGAAGGTGGCGGTTGTGTTGACTAGGAACGTTTAATGGAAACCAAAGCCGGCGATCCGGGGGCCTTTGCCCATTTTGACTTGGGGCGGGTGGATAGCCCGGCCTTTGTGGTGGATGCGGCGAAGTTGCGCGCCAATCTGGCGGTGCTGGCGGATGTGAAACGCCGCGCCGGCTGCAAGGTGCTGTCGGCAATGAAGGCGTTCAGCATGTGGCGGGTGGCACCGCTGGTGGGCGAATATCTCGATGGGGTATGCACCAGCGGGTTGTGGGAAGCGCGGCTGGCGGGCGAGCACTATAAGGGCGAAATCGCCACCTATTGCGCCGGGTACAAGGCGGAAGACCTGCCTGAAATCTGCACAATCAGCGACCATGTGATCTTCAATTCGCCCGGCCAGATCGCTCGGTTCCGCCCCATTCTGGATGCCGCCCGCGCCGCTGGCCATCATTTCGACGTGGGCCTGCGCATCAACCCTCAGTACGCCACGGGCGAGGTGCCGCGCTATGACCCCTGCGCGCCGTTCAGCCGCCTCGGCTGGCCCATCGAGCAACTGCGGAGCGAGCATCTGGAGGGCGTCAGCGGCCTGCATTTCCACACGCTGTGCGAACAGGATTTCGCGCCGCTGGAGCGCACTTGGGAGGCGTTGTTTCCCCACATCGAAAGCCATCTTCCGCGCCTCAAATGGCTGAATTTTGGCGGCGGGCATCACATTACCCGCGCCGATTATGACCGCGATGGGCTGGTGGCGTTTTTGCGCGCGGTGAAAGCGCAAACGGCTTGCGAACTCTATCTGGAACCCGGCGAGGCGGTGGCGCTGGATGCAGGCATTCTGGTGGGAACGATCCTCGATACGCACCATAATGACATGCCGCTGGCGATCACCGACGTCTCTGCCACTTGCCACATGCCCGACGTGATCGAGGCGCCCTATCGCCCGTCGATGCTGGGGGAACTGGCTTACGGCGAAGCGGTACGTTTGGGCGGGCCATCGTGTCTGGCGGGCGATGTGATCGGCGACTATGTTTTGCCAGCCGCTGCACAGCCCGGACAGCGTTTCGCCTTCCTCGATCAGGCGCATTATTCGATGGTGAAGACCACCACGTTTAACGGGGTGCCCTTGCCCTCGATCTGGCTGTGGGACAGCGAAACGGACGCGCTGGAATGCGTGCGGCGATTCGGTTGGGAGACCTTCCGCGACCGGCTCAGCTAACCGCTGAATGTCATAAATCTGTCATAAACTCACCTTGCACCAGTCTGGCGCTGCGGTTCGGCGCAAATCCGCGCCTTCAGCCGCATTTCAGCGCAATTTCCGCTTGCGATTCGCGGCCGCCGACGTATAGCGACCCCCCGCTGCCGCGTAATCGCCCCTTTGGGGGACTTCCAAACCGCATGGCAGTGTCGTCTATCGTGTTCTGGCCGCAAGGCCTATTGGGGGTCCCTTGAATTGCACATCCATCCTGACGCATCGGCTGTAGTTCGCGCTCTTTCGCCTGACGAACCCGTAATCCTCAATCGCCCGCAAGCCGCCGCGCGCGCAGCCCGTTTCTTCGCGACGAAGTTTCCGGGCAAGTCGCTGTATGCGGTGAAGGCGAACCCCTCGCCAGACCTGTTGTGGACGCTGTGGGAGGCTGGGGTCACCCATTACGACACCGCCAGCATCGCCGAAGTTCGGCTAGTGCGTGACGCTTTGGGTCCGCAGGCTGTGCTCTGTTTCATGCACCCGGTGAAGCCGGCGGCGGCGATTGCCGAGGCTTACCACATCCACGGCGTGCGCACCTTCAGCCTCGACAGCCACGAGGAACTGGCCAAGATCGTCGAGGCGACCCGCGCGAGCGATGGCACTGCGGCGGAAGACTTGCTGCTGTGTGTGCGCCTGCGCGTATCGTCCGAATATTCCGAACTGTCACTGGCCAGTAAATTCGGCATTGATCTGGCCGACGCGGCGCCTCTGTTGCAGGCGACGCGTCAGGTGGCGGACAGCCTCGGCGTGTGTTTCCATGTCGGCAGCCAAGCCATGACCCCCTTCGCCTATGTGCAGGCGATGGAGCGGGTGCGCGTGGCGATTGTCGATGCGGCGGTGACAGTCGACATCATCGATGTCGGCGGGGGCTTCCCCTCGATCTATCCGGGGATGGAGCCGCCGCCGCTGGAGGATTACTTTGCAAGCATTCACCGTGCGGCCGAATCGCTGCCGGTTTCCTATTCATCCGAACTGTGGTGCGAGCCCGGCCGGGCATTGTCGGCGGAGTATAACTCGCTGATCGTTAGGGTAGAAAAGCGCCGGGGTAATGAACTTTACATCAACGAGGGGGCTTACGGCGCTCTGTATGATGCGGCGCATGTCGGCTGGCGTTTCCCGGTGCGCAAAATCGGCGCGGAGGCGGAAGCTATGGAGGACTTTTCCTTCTATGGCCCCACCTGCGACGATGCCGACTTCATGGAAGGCCCGTTCAGCCTGCCCGCTGGCATCAAGGCCGGCGATTATATCGAGGTTGGCATGCTGGGCGCCTATGGCGCGGCGATGCGCACCCGGTTCAACGGCTTTGGCGAGGGGCTGAGCGCGGAAGTCGCCGACGAGCCAATGGCCAGCCAATATCTGGGCAATCGCCGCGATCCGCGCGCGTCTGACAACGTTGTGTCGCTGCGTTAAATCACATCTGGGGCTGGCGGCGAAACAGCGCCGGCCCCCATGATTTATCCGCAAGGTTAGAAAGAAGCGGCGAAACCCCTTTCCCCGCGCGCCAACCCTGCCTACATGCGGCTGATTATGGCCCGTCCACACCACCCAGAATTCGAAAAAACCAAGGTCGTAGCTGAAAACCGGCGCGCCCGTTTTGAATATTTTATCGATGACGTCTATGAGGCGGGCATCATGCTGACCGGCACCGAGGTGAAATCCTTACGTTCTGGGCAAGGCTCCATCGCGGAGGCCTATGCCGAGGTAAAGGATGGCGAGGTGTGGCTGGTCAACGCCAATGTGCCCGAATTCAGCCACGGCAACCGTTACAACCACACCCCAAAGCGCCCACGCAAGCTGTTGTTGAAAGAGCGTCAGATCGCCAAAATGACCGGTCAGGTAGAGCGTAAGGGCATGACGCTGGTGCCACTGTCGGTTTATTTCAACGGGCGGGGCCGGGCGAAGGTCGAACTGGCGTTGGCCAAGGGTAAAAACAACGCCGACAAACGCGCTACCATCAAGGACCGCGACTGGAAGCGCGATCAGGCGCGCGTCATGCGCGAATACAAATGAGCGGCGCGTTCACAAAATGGGTGAAGGCCCATATTCCTACGCGTGAGGGGGTAGAGGCCAACCGATATCTGCGCCCTTTCGCGCATAATGTGCTGCGCGCCGAACTGTGGCGTTTCAGCAGACGCTCAGTGCCGCGCGGGGTGGCGCTGGGGCTGTTTGTCGGCACTATTTTCCCTTTTGCGCATAGCTTTATCGGCGCGATATTGGCGGTGTTTGTCGCGGCGAATGTGCCGGTGGCCTTTGCAACGGCTTGGTTGGTGGGCAATCCGGTGACCTATCTGGCGATCATCTGGCCGCTGGCCAATGTCATTGGGCATGGTCTGAGCCGCTTGGGTGTGGTGCCCAACGCGCCCTCGCTGGCAGAAACTATTGCCCGCTGGATGCCGCAGACTGAATCCGGGCATCACCGCGATTTGCTGCACCATGTGATCGCTTGGTCGATGGGCTTGGTGGTGGAGGCGGGGCTGATGGCGCTGGTAGGCTATTTCGCCGCCGGGGTGGTGTGGCGTTTGCGGGTCAGTCGCCGGTGGCGCAGCCGGGTGCGGACGGTGAGCGTGGCATGAACCAAGACGACACCATGCCAGAGCGCTCGCCCAAGGACCTGATGTGGCTTGCTGCGGGCTTTGTAGTCAGCATGGCGGTGGTGGGTTTAGCCAGCCGCAGCCTTGTGGCCGTGGCTGGCTTTGGTGGCGGCGTTCTGGCGCTGGGTGGTGCATTGCGTGCGCTGACTATGCCGCGCAGTGCCGCACCCAGCGATGAATTTGCCCAGCCAGACTGGTCTGTCACCGTGGCCGCGATCGAACAACCCGATTGCGCTGTGGCCGTTACCGACCGCGCAGGCCGACTGGTCTGCGCCAACAGATCATACGAAAGCTGGTTTGGCGCAGCTTACGCGCCGCCCCGGATGCCGGTGGATGAGGCGTCGATAACACGCCTCACCGATGCCGCCCGCGCGGCGTGGCGCGATGGGCAAGGGCAGGTTGATGCCGTCGAGCAATCGGGCGGCGGCGGGCGATGGATGGTGTCGGCCATCCGCGCGGGGCGGGCGGAGGATTTCCTGGTGTGGCGGTTCAGCGCGATTGTGACGCGCGACCCGCTGGCCGATATGGTGGGGCACCTGACGGGCAAACTGGGGCGCGCGCTGGACAAGAGCGGTTTTGCGGCGGCCATCGTCAACCCCGATGGCACAATCCGCGCCGTGTCAGAGGGGTTTGCTCGGGCCGCAGCAGGCGATCCGCGAGCGGCGATGGCGGGGGCGGATTTCGTGTCCTGCCTGTCTCAGGACGACGGCGACCGCATCTATTGGGCACGCGATGCCCGGCATGTCCAGCCGCTGACCATGTATTACCTGCCCGTGGCGGACCCCGATGCGCCCGGTAACCCGAACCCCGACACCACGCCATCGCTGATGTTGCTGGTGGAGGCGGGCGCTGGGCTGGGCGGCGGGGCCGTGGCAGTAACTTCCTCGCCGAATTTGGAGGCTTTGCTGGCGCAATTGCCCCTGGGGCTGGCGATGGCGGACCGCGACGGCCGGCTGTTGTTCGCCAACCCCGCCTTTATGCGCGCCGCCGGGCACGAAGGCGAGGGGCCACCGACCTATCCCACCGATCTGGTGGTTCGCGAGGACAAGGCGGCGCTGTCGGACGCGGTGCGGCGGTTTGGGCAGGGCGCGGCGATGTCGGGCGATGTCGCGGTGCGGCTGATCACCCAGCCCGACGATCCGGTCACGCTCAGCCTTGCCGGGGTGCGCGGGCTGGGCGAGGCGGCGGTGCTGCTGGGGCTGACGGACAGCACCGAGGAAACGCGCCTGAAACGCCAAGTGGCGCAGGCGACCAAGATGCAGGCAGTCGGCCAACTGGCGGGCGGCGTTGCGCATGATTTCAACAATGTGCTGACCGCGATTATCGGCACTTGCGACCTAATGCTGCTGCGCCATACGCCGGGCGATTCGGATTATGACGATATTCAGCAAATACGTGCCAGCTCCAACCGCGCTGCCAGTCTGACCCGGCAATTGCTGGCCTTCAGCCGCCAGCAGACCTTGCGCCCGCAGGTGCTGCAATTGCCCGATATCGTCAGCGAAATCAGCCAGATGCTGCGGCGGTTGATCGGTGAGAAGATCGCCTTTGTCGTCACCCATGATCGCGATCTGGGGCCAGTACGCGCGGACCCGACGCAGTTGGAGCAGGTGATCGTTAACCTCGTGGTCAATGCGCGAGATGCCATGCGGGACCACGCGCGGCGCATCGGCGGAGACGGGGCGGGAAGGCTGACGCTGGCGACCAAGCGCGTCTCTAGCGCTGATGTGCGGGCGATGCGAAGCGAGATCCTGCCGATCGCCGACTACACCGCGCTGCTGGTCGAGGACACCGGCGGCGGCATTCCGCTGGAACATCTGGGCAAGATCTGGGAGCCGTTCTTTACTACCAAGGAGCAGGGTAAGGGCACCGGGCTCGGCCTATCCACGGTCTATGGCATCGTCAAGCAATCGGGCGGGTTTATCTTCGCCGATACGGTGGGCAGCGGGCAGAATGCAGGTGCACGGTTCAGCATCTATCTCCCGGTCCACCACGCCGCGCCCGGAGAGGTGATCGCCGCCAAAACGCGCGAGGAGGTCGCCAACTGGTCCGGCGGCGGGGAAATCCTGCTGGTGGAAGACGAGGACACGGTCAGAATCGTAGCCGAACGGGCGCTGACGCGGGCGGGCTATACAGTCACAACCGCCAGCGATGGCGACGAGGGGCTGGAAAAGTTTGAACAGAGAATCGCATCGGGCGAATCGATGTTCGACATGGTGGTGAGCGACGTTGTGATGCCAATCATGGACGGCCCCGCCATGGTACGCGCTATTCGGGAGCAAGCACCTGATTTGCCGGTTTTGTTTATGTCAGGTTATGCCGAGGAACAATTACGTAAAGAGATCGACCTCGCAGCCATGCACTTTTTGCCAAAACCATTTTCCGTTCAGCAAATATCTGTAAAAGTTGCGGAAATTGTGAGCGCGGCGGTTTCGGCTAAGTAGTCGAAAATAATTTTCGTTCGCCACTTGTTCCATAAGAACAAAGTAGATACAAAGACTGTCATTGACCTTTCGCTACGGCGATATACGCAGGGGACGAGACATGGCTGCACAGCTCAAGCTGATTCCGGAAGGCAAAGATCGCGATATGGACCGTCAAAAAGCACTAGAAGCCGCGCTTGCGCAGATCGACCGCGCATTTGGTAAGGGCTCTGCGATGAAATTGGGCTCGAAAGAGACCATGCAGGTCGAGACGGTCTCGACCGGATCGTTGGGGTTGGATATCGCGCTGGGCGTGGGCGGATTACCGCGCGGACGGGTGATAGAGATTTATGGGCCGGAAAGCTCGGGCAAGACGACTTTGGCTTTGCACTGCATTGCCGAGGCGCAGAAACTGGGCGGCACCGCGGCATTCGTGGATGCCGAGCATGCGCTGGATCCCGCCTATGCCAAGAAATTGGGTGTCGATATCGACGAGCTGATCGTTTCGCAGCCCGATACGGGTGAGCAGGCGCTGGAAATCGTCGATACGCTGGTGCGTTCGAATGCGATTGACGTGTTGGTGATCGATTCGGTGGCGGCGCTGGTGCCCCGTGCAGAAATCGAGGGTGAGATGGGCGATAGCCATGTCGGCCTGCAGGCGCGGCTTATGTCACAGAGCTTGCGCAAGCTGACGGGTTCTATCAGCCGTTCGCGCTGCATGGTGATCTTCATCAACCAACTGCGCATGAAAATCGGTGTGATGTATGGCAACCCGGAAACCACGACAGGCGGCAATGCGTTGAAGTTCTATGCCAGTGTGCGGCTTGATATTCGGCGGACCGGGCAGATCAAGGACAAAGACGATGTCGTGGGCAACACCACGCGCGTGAAGGTGGTGAAGAACAAGGTTGCACCGCCTTTCAAGCAGGTCGAATTTGACATTATGTACGGCGAGGGCATCTCGAAGATTGGCGAAATGCTGGATTTGGGTGTCAAGGCTGGGCTGGTGGAAAAATCAGGTTCTTGGTTTAGTTATGATTCGATCAGAATCGGGCAAGGCCGGGAAAATGCCAAGACCTATCTACGTGAGCATCCAGAGCTTGGCGCCAAGCTGGAGGCGGCGATTCGCGGACAAATTGATGGCTTGGCGGAGAAAATGATGGCCGGGCCGGACGAGGAAGCCGGCGAGTGATTATCTGTTTGAACGTGTAGCATGGTGGGGCAGGCGTGGAGAATCGCGGTTTTCGGGTTGTGTGGTGCGGATCAAACCGAAATGCTTTCTCAGTGTGCGTAAATCGCGCCTTCTAGCTTGTCCCGCCGAGCAGCCTGCCGTATCGCAACCCATATGACCTCTACTAACGAAATTCGCCGTTCTTTTCTTGAATACTTTGGTGCCAATGGGCACGAGGTGGTGCCATCTGCTCCGCTCGTGCCTTATAATGACCCGACGTTGATGTTTACCAACGCGGGTATGGTTCCATTCAAGAACATATTTACAGGGTTGGAAACGCGCGCTGTTCCTCGCGCCACGTCTAGCCAAAAATGCGTTCGTGCGGGTGGGAAACACAACGACCTCGACAATGTGGGGTATACCGCGCGACACCATACATTCTTTGAAATGTTGGGTAATTTTTCGTTCGGAGATTACTTTAAGGAACAAGCAATTTTCCAAGCTTGGGATCTGCTGACCCGCGAGTGGGGGCTACCTGCGGATAAACTTTTGGTCACGGCTTATCATACAGATGATGAGGCATTTGATCTTTGGCGCAAGATAGCAGGCTTGTCGGACAGCCGGATTATACGGATCCCTACTTCAGATAATTTCTGGTCTATGGGCGATACTGGTCCTTGTGGGCCGTGTAGCGAGATATTTTACGATCATGGTGAGGCTATTCCTGGTGGGCCGCCGGGCAGTGCCGATGAAGACGGCGATAGGTTTATTGAGATTTGGAACTTGGTTTTCATGCAGTTCGAGGCTCAGGCTGACGGAACGCGGAACCCATTACCACGCCCATCCATTGACACAGGAATGGGGTTGGAGCGCGTTGCGGCAGTGATGCAAGGCGTGCATGACAACTACGACATCGATACATTTCGTGCATTGGTTGCCGCCTCTGAAAACGTAACAGGCGTTCGCGCCGACGGCGAGCATCGGGCAAGCCACCGCGTTATTGCTGACCATCTGCGCTCAACCAGCTTTCTCCTCGCCGATGGAGTTCTGCCGTCCAACGAGGGGCGCGGTTATGTGCTGCGGCGGATTATGCGCCGCGCAATGCGCCATGCTCACCTGTTGGGGGTCAAGCAACCGCTGATGCACCGACTTGTGCCTGCGCTGGTTACCGAAATGGGTGCGGCATACCCTGAATTGGGGCGCGCTCGAGCTTTGATCGAGGAGGTGCTTGAACGGGAAGAAACGCGCTTCCGTCAAACACTCGATAAGGGTCTGAAGCTGCTGGATGAAGAGACAGTCGGTCTTGGTGAAGGCGGCACCTTGCCCGGCGACACGGCGTTTCGGCTCTACGATACGTTCGGTTTCCCTTATGACCTTACGGAAGACGCGCTGCGTTCACGCGGAATTGGTGTGGACCGCGAAGGGTTCGATACGGCGATGACGCTGCAAAGGGCCAAAGCGCGCGCCGCGTGGAAGGGGTCGGGCGAGGCGGCTGATGGTGATGTGTGGTTCGATATCGCCGAGCGTGTTGGAGCAACCGAATTTACCGGCTACACCGCGACGACAGGCGAGGCGCAAGTGCTCGCTTTGCTGCGCGACGGCGAGGAAGTAGAATCTGCAACTGCCGGCGAAAGCGTCATCATAATCACCAATCAAACGCCGTTTTATGGCGAAAGCGGCGGTCAAATGGGTGACACTGGCGTGATCACCGGTGCTGACGGGGCCGCTGGTGTTGTCACCGATACCGGTAAGGCGCTTGGCCGGTTGCACGCACATCACGCCAAGATTGCGACCGGCACGATCCGCGTTGGCGACGCGATCGGGCTCACGGTGGACTTGGCTCGGCGTAATGCAATCCGCGCCAACCATTCGGCGACTCACCTGTTGCATCAGGCGCTGCGGAATCGGTTGGGTGGGCATGTTACGCAAAAAGGTTCGGCCGTGTCGGCGGAACGTCTGCGCTTTGACTTTTCGCATCCAACCGGGCTGACGGCTGAAGACATTGCAGCTGTTGAGGCGGAAGTGAACGCAGAAATTCGAGCGAATGATGCGGTCGTCACGCGGCTGATGAGCCCGGAAGACGCCATACAAGCAGGCGCGATGGCGCTGTTCGGCGAAAAATATGGCGAGGAAGTTCGGGTGCTCAGCATGGGTAGCGGCGTGGCCGGAAAGGCCTACTCCACCGAGCTTTGCGGCGGAACACATGTCAGCGCGCTGGGCGACATCGGCCTGTTGCGCGTCGTTGCGGAAGGGGCGGTGGCGTCGGGCGTGCGGCGGATTGAGGCGTTGACCGGAGAGGCGGCGCGGATGTGGCTGGTTGGCCGCGAGGATCAACTGAAAGGAGTGGCGGCGTCGCTGCGCACAACACCTGATGAAGTGGAGGCGAGGGTTGCGGCGCTGGTCGACGAACGGCGCAAGCTGGAGCGTGAGTTGACTGAGGCTAAGAAGGCGCTTGCCTTAATCGGCGGCTCTGGTGGTGCACAAAAGGGCACGGCGACGGAGGAAGTCGGCGGAGTGAAATTCTCAGGTCAGGTCCTTGAAGGATTTGAGGCGAAAGATTTGCGCGGTTTGGTTGATGAAACCAAGCAACAACTCGGCAGCGGTGTCGCAGCCGTGGTGACTGTGGTAGAGGGACGCGCAACATTGGCCGTCGGCGTGACGGGCGACCTTATCGCAAATATCAGCGCGGTCGATCTGGTGCGCGTGGGCGTGGAAGCGCTAGGCGGCAAAGGCGGTGGTGGCAGGCCTGATATGGCGCAGGGCGGTGGACCCGACGGCGCAAAGGCGGCGCACGCCATTGCCGCGGTGAGGAGCGCGTTGCAGTAAGTTTGTTGTTCGGTGCGACCTGTGCGTTCAAGCTTGCATTATGGATATGCGGTGTGGCTTGCCGGCAGCCAATATGTTGATGGTCGGATCTAGGGTGGCCGACAAATTGCGTCGCCCGCTAGTCAGCCTTGCAGCTATCCAGCCATATGGTCGCGCAAACTGCTGCTTTTTAAGCGTGGTTTTTCGTCCAGATCGCCTTCATCCATGATCAATTCGCGCATTTCGTCGCGTTTTTCATGGATGGATGCGATAACTGGTCCCATCGCGACCCCCAAATCAACCAGCGCCGCCTCGGACAATTGCAGCGATGCCTCCAGCGAATAGGGCACGGCATAGCTGGCGCCGGCGCGGTAAAGAGCGGCTGCGTGCGGCACATCGCGCGCGCGGGCGAGGATAGGCATGGAACTGCTACGGGCGCGCAATCGGCGGATTAAACGCTGCGCCGCGATGGGCTCGTCCATGGTGAGGATCACTGCGTTGGTGCGGTCCAGCCCCATTTGGTCGAGCGTGTGGCTGCTGCCGACATTTCCGTAGCGCACTGGAAAGCCCCGCGCGACGCCGACCGCGATGAGTTCTGGGTCCGATTCGATCACCAGAAATGGTTTGCCGTGGCGGCGCAGCATATCGGCCACGAGCTGCCCGGAGCGCCCGAAGCCGATAATAACCGTGCGTGCGCCAACCTCGTCGCCGAGCGGGGGCTTGGCCGCGCTGCGCTCCACCCGGCGCGCCATCCGCCGGCCGAACCACGCCAATGCGGGCGTGACAGTCAGGCCCAATGCGGTGACGATTTGCCAGAAATGCTCGGTGCGGATGCCAATCAGGCCGGCGCTGGCTGCGGTGGCCAGCACGATCAAAGTGGTCTCCGATGGCGCGGCGAGTAGGATGCCGGCCTCGGTCGCGGTGCCGGGCCGCGTGCCCATCAGCCGCAGCAACAGCGCGGTGACCGCCGCCTTCAGCAGCAAAACGCCAGCCGTGGCCGCCAAAATAACCGGCAAATGACGGGCGATAACGTCGGCGTCTAGGCTCATACCGACGGTGATTAGGAATACACCGAGGGCGAGCCCCTTGAACGGGGCGGTGATGGCCTCAACCTCGCCGAAATATTCGGTTTCGGCGATGATCAGACCGGCGATCAGCGCGCCGACAATAGGGGACAGGCCAGCCGCCGCCGTCGCCAGCGAGGCGAGGATCACCACCAGCAGGCTGGCCGAAAGAAACAGTTCGGGGCTTTTGGTGCGGGCGGCCTGTGCGAACAGGCGGGGCAGGGCAAAGCGGCCAAACACCAGTAGCGCCAGCACTACCAGCAGCCCCAGCCACAGCGTATGCACCAGCCCCTGCCAACCGCCGGATACGTGGGGGGCGAAAGCACCGATTAGAAAAATAATCGGCACCAGGGCGATATCCTCGAACAACAACATGGCGAGTGCCGCACGCCCCACCGCCGTGCGTGTGCCGGCGATGGGCAGCACCAGCGCGGTGGACGACATGGCAAGCGCCAGAGCGATGCCCACCGCGCCCTTCACGTGCTGGCCGGCGAGCATCAGCGCCGGCGCCAACAGCGCTGCCGAGCCGATCAGTTCCATCGCGCCGAGGCCGAAAACATGGCGGCGCATCGCCCAGAGCCGGTCGAACGACAGCTCCAACCCTACGGAAAACAGCAGCAACACAATGCCGAACTGCGCAAAAGGTTGCAGCCGCGCCGCGTCTGTGATGGTGATCGCCGCCAACCACGGCCAATGTCTCACCATCGCGCCCAGCCCATGTGGCCCCACCAACAGGCCGACGAGAATGAACCCGATCACCGGCGTAATTCGAAAGCGGGCGAACACGGGGATAACGATGCCCGCCGCGCCCAAAATGACCAGCGCGTCGCCCAAAGTGGGGGCAGATATTAGCGAGGCATCAGGAATCGGAATGGCCATACCGCCTGCTATGGCAAGTGGGTCAGTTTGTCATGAGGGCTTGTGCCGGCCTTGGTGCCTAAGGGCGATAGGTTACGCGGATGTGCTGATCGTCGCTGATGCTGCGGTCATAAAAAGGCACGTGAAAACCGTGTCCATCCTTGGCAATTTCTACCTTGTTTGGCCAGCCGTCTATCGTAACAGCTGCGACGGGGTGATCGGTGCCCGCCATCATGCCGATCCGTTTGCCCGCACAGCCGCCCAGCGCCGAAAAACCCGCACGGGAGAACAGGCCCATTTCAGACCGCATGAAACCCACAAATACTTCGCACGTCAGGCGTGCGTCACCCATGCGGTAATTGGTGAGCGTGCTGCCGGGCGAGCCAGCCAAGGGTGTGATGCGGATCGCGCCCGGTTTGGCGCTGCTGACCAGTCGATAGTGACCGGTAAGGAGCTTGCTTTGCGGCAGAGTAAAGGCGCCTTCTTCGCCCACCTCCACCGGGATATTTTCGTTATCACCGCGCAGCGCCAGCCGCACGCCTTGGGCCGAATTCGCCGGTCGAAAGCGCCAGAGCAGCCGCGCATTGGGGGCAAACTCCGCCCGGTGTGCATCAAAAGCGCGGGCCGCATCGCGCAACTTTTCGGGTGTCAACTTATAGCCCTTTTCACCCATGGCGGTCACGATGATCTCGTTATCGGGCTGGGGATCGGGTGCCGCCTGCCCCAAGAGGGAAGTTGGCGCGGCGGCGATGAGCAGGGGCGTGATGGCCAGTGTTACAATATTCGCCCAATATTTCATGCGGACACCCATGTTTGTACTGGTTGGGATGTGTGGCTGGCTGGTTGAACCCGGCATGAATAGAAACAAAACGGCCAGCCCCTGCGAAGGGACTGGCCGTCAAACTTGCGCCGGGCGTAAAGCTCAGGCGGCTTTCATTGCCGTTTCAAGGTTAACCACGATCGCTTCGAAGAACTGCTCGGTGGTCATCCAGCTCTGGTCGGGGCCGATCAGCAGCGCCAGATCCTTGGTCATCTTGCCGCTCTCAACGGTCTCGATGCACACCCTCTCCAGCGTCTCGGCGAATTTCACCACTTCGGGGGTGTTGTCGAAACGCCCACGATAGATCAGCCCACGAGTCCAGGCGAAGATGCTGGCGATGGGGTTGGTGCTGGTCGCCTTGCCCTGCTGGTGCATGCGGTAATGGCGGGTGACGGTGCCATGCGCGGCCTCGGCCTCGACGGTTTTGCCATCGGGGCTGAGCAGCACGCTCGTCATCAGGCCCAGCGAGCCAAACCCTTGCGCCACGGTGTCCGACTGCACATCGCCGTCATAGTTTTTGCAGGCCCAGACGAATTTGCCGCTCCATTTCAGCGCGCTGGCGACCATGTCGTCGATCAGGCGGTGTTCGTAGATGATCTTGGCTTCCTTGAACTTCTCGGCAAAGCCCTCGGTGTCGAAGACTTCCTGAAACAGGTCCTTGAAGCGGCCATCATAGGCCTTGAGGATGGTGTTCTTGGTGGACAGATACACCGGCCATTTCAGGTTCAAACCATAGTTGAACGAAGCGCGGGCAAAATCGCGGATCGAATCGTCGAGGTTGTACATCGCCAGCGCCACGCCGGCGGAGGGGTAGTGGAACACTTCCTCGTCGATCGTGTCGCCATTGTCGCCTTCCCACACAAGGCGCAGTTTGCCGGGGCCGGGCACCTTGAAATCGGTCGCCTTGTACTGATCGCCGAACGCGTGACGCCCCACCACGATGGGGTCGGTCCAGCCGGGGACGAGGCGCGGGACGTTGCTGATCACGATGGGCTCGCGGAACACCACGCCGCCCAGAATGTTGCGCAAAGTGCCGTTGGGCGACTTCCACATTTTCTTCAGCTTGAATTCCTCGACGCGCGCCTCATCGGGGGTGATGGTGGCGCACTTTACGCCGACGCCGTATTTGGCGATAGCGTGGCTGGCGTCGATGGTCACCTGATCGTTGGTCTCGTCGCGGTATTCAACTGAAAGATCGTAATATTTCAGATCGATATCCAGATAAGGCAGGATCAGCCTCTCGCGGATCCACTGCCAGATGATACGGGTCATTTCATCGCCGTCTAGCTCGACGACGGGGTTTGCAACCTTAATCTTGGCCATGTATTTATCTTTCCCCGCAAGAGTGTTTGGGCCTCCTTAGAGAGAGCCAAACGCCCACGCAAGGCCGCTTTACGCAGCGGCGCGTGTGGGGGCAAAGCCGTAACCATTGCCCTCCATGCCCGCGCCCGCACCGCCCAGATCAAAGCGCCCCACCACCTGCGCAAGCCGCTGTGCTTCCATCGCAAGTTCGCGTGAGGCTGCGGTGGATTCCTCCACCAATGCGGCGTTTTGCTGGGTCATCACGTCCAGCCCGCCGATGGAACCATTGACCCTGCTGATGGCCTCTGCCTGCCCTGCTGTGCTGGTGGCGATGTCTCCGATCTTGGTGGCCAATTCGTCGGCTTTGGCCAAAATGCGGGCAAGGCTGGCCTGTGTTTGACTGACCATTGCCACCCCATGTGCGACTTCGTTGCCTGATGTGGCGATATGCCCGCCGATTTCGCGCGCCGCGCTGGATGCACGCTCGGCCAGACTGCGAACCTCGTTGGCGACGACGGCAAAGCCTTTTCCGGCGTCGCCTGCGCGCGCGGCCTCGACCCCGGCGTTCAGGGCCAAAAGGTTGGTTTGGAACGAAATGCCGTCGATAATACCGACAATGTCACGCATCCTTTCAGATGTGGCGGAGATCGAATTCATCGCCGAGACCGCTTCCTGCATCAACGTGCCGCTGGTTGCGGCCTCTCGGCTGGTTTCCTGCGCCAATTCGCTGGCAGATGCAGCCGCCTCGCGCGCCTCGGCCACCGATGATGTCAGCCCGGCGACTGTGTGGGCGCTTTCACCCAGGGCTGCTGCCTGCCCCTCGGTGCGCTGGGCAAGGTCCTGCGCGGCGCTGGAAATCTCGCTGGCGCCATTGTGGACAGCAGATGAAGCGCGTGACACTTCGCCCATTTGTTGGGTCAATTGTTCCAGCGTGGCGTTGAAGTCGGTGCGCAGGGTTTCGTAATCGGCGGGGAAGGCATGGGTGATGCGGTGGCTCACTCGGCCATGTTTCAGCGCGTTCAATGCTTCTTCCAGCGACCCGGTGACCTGCTGCTGCACACGCAATTGAGCCGCGCCTTCTTCGCGGGCGCGGTCGGCAATGCTGGTGTTGATCATCGACAGCGCGCGGGCGATGTCGCCCAGCTCATCACGCTTGTCCGAGCCGGGGATCGCAATATCCAACTGGCCCTGCGCCATAGCACCCATCGCATCCTTCAGCCGCGACAGCGGCGAGGTCACCCGCAAGCTGAACAGCAGCAGCATGGCGAGCGCGGTGCCTACACCCACGATGCCCAGCGCTACGTCCTGACGCAGAGCGAAATCCGATTGTGCCATCGCGGTATTGCCCAGTTCGGTGGCGCGCGCCACGTTGAGCGCGATCTGGTTATCCATGGCCTTGGTCAGATCAGCGGCAGATTTTTTCACCGGTCCTGCGAATGTCACTTTGGTCTTTTCGATTTCCCCCGCCAGGGCTTGCTGGCGCAGCGGCAGAAGCTGGGCTTTCAGATCTGCCCATTTCGATCGCGCCTCAGCGAACTGGTTTTTTGCGGCTGGGGTGGAGAGTTTGGCGTTGTAGGCATCCAATTCCTTGTCAACTTTATCGAGCATCGCCTGCAGATCGACATCGTATTTATGCGCCTCTTCAGTTGAACCGGCGGCAATAATGCGCCCCAGCCGAATACGCGCAATCGCCATGTCGTTGGATGTTTTTCCCAGCGAAACCAATTGAGGAATCGTCGATTTGTTAATCTCGTTCAGATCGGATTTCATCTGCAGCGTGCCCAGCAGATCGCTGGTCGCGATCACCGCCACCAACGACGCCAATATCACCATGCCACCGGCGATTATGGTCTTGATTTTAAGGCGTGCAAACATTGCCAAGTCCCAATTTAGTGGTCAATTCGGCCTCTTTTATATTGCCAACTAGTCAAATTTAGGCACGTCTGCGTCTCTGCATTTACACCGATTGTAGGGGCGCAGGACCGTTTATCTTTGGCGTGCACCTTCCGGGAGGCGCCCTGTCCGCGCCTCCCGAATTGCGATTTTACGCGTAAAAGACAGCCCCGCTAACGTCATTGGCGGCAAGGCTTCCGGTGTTGTCGGTGAGGCCCTTAGCGCCCGTCACCGCCCACATGATGCCGGTGGCAAAGCCAATCCCGCCCTCCAGCATGAAATTGAGCGTGCCGCCTGCCGGAATGTCCATTTCAAACGCGGCGGCTGTGGTTCCCATGGTCACGCTGGTGGCGTTGTAGAACTTCACCGAACGGATTGCGGCGGCGCTGTTCTGCAAGGCCACCCCCACGACGCGCCCCGCGCTGGCCTTGATGCTGGCGCCTGCGGGCGTCGCGGGCGATTGGATAGACACCACGCTGGCGGCATTGGTGTTGCCGGGAATATACCCCGGCGCGGCATAGCCCGCCATATTGGTACCCGCATTGACGCCGACATTGCCGATGGTCTGGCCGCTCACCGCCAGCGATTGCCCAAACAGCTGTGGCACGACACGCTTTTGCGCCAGAATACCCGCGACGGTGCCGCTGCCATAGGTCGTGACCGAAGCCCGTACATAGGCGGCGGGTGCTTGGAAATAATAAATCCCCGCAGCCGTGGCGGTGGTCGTGGCAATGCCGCCGGTTGATGTGCCGGAATATACAATCAACGGCACCCAAGTCGCGTTGTCATTGGATTGCAGAAAGCTGACTGTGCAGCCTGTACCCGCGTTGGTGATCTGGAATGATCCGCCGGCAAAGCCTTGCGTGCTGGCCGAAACCAACGTGGTTGCCGAAGTCACGCTGCCCGATGTCGTCACCGCGTCCAGCACAGCGTCAGGCGACACGCCGCCCAGCATGTTGGTGCCGGCAGGCAGGGGCTGCGAAGGGTCCATTCCGACGGTGACGGCAGGCACCAACGGCGCAGACGTCGCGTTATGCGTGACCAGCAGCGATCCAGTGCCCGCAATCACAGTGGAAAGCCGCACACGGAACTGTATAGCACCCGCCACATCCGCCTGAAAGCCAGTGGCGAGGCCGGTAATCAGATTAACGCTGGCATAGCTGTTGTACGAATTCAGCGGGAATACCTTGACCGGCAGCCATGTTGCGCCGTCATAGGCCTCGAACAGCACGGTGCCGGCGGTGATCGTGCCCGTCACCACCAGGCTGAGCATCACCCCGTCAAACCCTTGCGTATTCACCGCCAGAACAGTGCCCGCCGCAGTGGCGCTGGTCCAGGTGATCGTCGAGGGCGCCAGAAAAGCATCGGCAATATACAACGGGTTGGAGGACGAAGCCGCCGCCCCGCCGATGTCGAGGTTCACCGCAGGAACGCCGCTGATCGCCACGCTGGGCGTGCCGGACACGGTGACGGGCTGCGGAACGCCGCTGGCCGAGCCCTGCACGGTGATCGCGGTGGTGGCGCTGGTGCCCGGCGCGGACTGGACGTTGGTAAGATGCGCGTCGCTGGCAGCGCCCGTCGGCAGCGGCAAAGCGGCGGCGCTGACCGCCTGTGTCGCCGGCAGATTGCTCACCGATACGCTGGATACAGCAGTGATCTCTGCAATGGCAGAGGGGGCAGGGGCGCTAGCCAGAACCGCGCCCTGCGTGATGTTCAGCCAGGTGCTGGTGATCACGCTGGCCGGGGTGGCGGCGATGTTGAGCACCACGATATGCTCAACGACATCGCCCACAAGGGTGCCGGTGCCCGCGGTGATCACGTTGTACTGCGTGCCGCGCACCTGCTCGCCGGTCAGCTTACCGGCGGGGGCTACGGGAGCGGCGGGGGTGCCAGCTAGGCCGGTTGCCCAGTTGAGGTAGCTGAGCGTTGCGCCATTATCGCGCACCAACCAATAGACGCCGGCGGCATCGACAACGCTTTGGTCGGCAAGGCTGGACGCGCTGCCTCCGCCCAACACCGTGACGGGCAAAGGATTGGCGGCACTGACGCTCTGAGCGTTGCCAGAAGCGTCGGCAAAGTCGATCGCCGTGGTGGAAACATAGGGTGCAGGCGAAACGATAGGCGGATTGGACATCAATGTTCTCCGAAATGGCGTGTGCGGCGCGAGTCGAAGAATATGATAACCAAAATGGTTCATATAGGAAAACGCAAAGTCTTATGTGGTGAATTTTGCTAAACCGCCGCCGTGCTCAACCCCAAATCTGGAATGCCAATCGAGCGCCGCCCCTGAAAATCTGTGCGCACCACGATCAGCCCACTCTTTTCCAGATGTTCCAGCAACCGCCTGATTCGCCCTGATGAACTGGTGCCATAGGCGCGGGCCAGGTCCTCGTCCTCGGGGCAAGGTGCGCCATCGCTGGCGGCGCGGGCGATCACCATAAATGGTGCCAGCAGATCATCGGGCACCGTGCTGGCCAGTTGCTGCAAACTGGCCCAGCGCGGCTCGTCAGGGTCGGCGATACCGGCAATCGCCTGCGCGAAACGGCGGCGAAACCGGCCAATATCCCCGACATGCGCGCCCACTTTGCGCATCCGGCAGCGCAGGGTGAAATCCTGAAACAGGCTGGCGGCGGGCTGGAACGTGGCTTCGGGCTCACCAGCCATATCGGTTAGAATTTCTGCAATGATTGTCCGCACTTCCTCGGGCGGCAGCGATGGCGGGGCGGGAACGGAGGCGGCCTTGAACAAATCCGGCCCATTGGCATTGTCGGCGATCGCCTCATCGATCCCCGGTGCGCCAGCCAGAGTGAAATCACTGATGCGATTGATCAATTCGTCCGCCGCCAGCCGCGCTGGGGCCTCGGCAACGGGCATTGGGGCGGGGCCAACCTGTGGATCACCATGCAGCAGTGCGTGCAATTCCTCGGTCCCCGCCGTCGGCAAGGGCATCAGCCCCTGAATTGTGGTGCGCGCGCGGGTGCGCACCTGCCCGATTCGCACCGACACCGGCCGCCGACTGATCGCCGGACCCAGCCCCAGAAACGCACCGCGCTCCAGATCGCGGATCTGCTCAGCCTGCCGCCGCTCCATCCCCAGCAGATCGGCGGCGCGCACCATATCGATGTCCAGAAAAGTGCGCCCCATCAAAAAGTTGCTAGCCTCCGCCGCGACGTTCTTGGCCAGTTTCGCCAGACGCTGCGTGGCGATAATCCCCGCCAAACCGCGCTTTCGCCCCCGGCACATCAGGTTGGTCATCGCCGCCAGCGACATCCGCCGCACCTCGTCCGACACATCGCCCGCCGCTGCTGGGGCGAACATCTGCGCCTCATCGACCACTACCAGCACCGGATACCACTGCTCCTGCGGCGCATCGAACAGCGCGGAGAGGAACTGCGCCGCACAGCGCATCTGCGCCTCCAGCTCCAACCTATCCAGCGCCAGCACCACCGATGCGCGATGTTTGCGGATACGGGATGCCAACTGGATGATTTCAGGGCCATTATAGGCCGCGCCGTCCACCACCACATGGCCAAAAGGCTCTGCCAGCGTCACGAAATCGCCCTCGGGGTCGATCACCACCTGCTGCACCAGCGAGGCACTTTCTTCCAGCAACCGGCGCAAAAGATGCGATTTTCCCGATCCAGAATTTCCCTGAACCAGCAAGCGCGTCGCCAGCAGCTCCTCAATATCGACGCTGACCGCGCCTGTCGGGCCGTTTCCTATGACAATCGATGCGCTCACCCGGCGCGTTCATAAGGCAGCAGCGGCCCGGCACAAGCGGCACAGCGCGGCTTATCCGCAGCCAAAGCCAGCCATGGCGTTTGCGGATCGGCAAAAATGTCGAAGGACAGGCCTCGAACTATGGGCGTTGATCGGATGGAACTGCCGGCCACTGCGATGCTGATGCAGCGGTGAAATTGCGATTAATTATATGATTCATAATCATATGCTCGTGTAGCTAGGACTGCGCTCGATATATGCCTAAAACGTACATCGTGCGTTGTCCTGCTGATCCAATTTACGCTAAAATCCGCGAAAAAGAGTTGATATTGAAGATCATCGCGCAAGCGCCGTTGGACAGCGGGTGAAAGCTGTTTAGAAGGCGGGTGCAGACCCTGAATTGGAACAACCGCCGAATGATCCGCCGCCGATTGCCGACGCCAGAGCCGCAGAGGGTCACCATGGAGGATCTGGCGCGCGAGGCGGGCGTGTCCAAAATCACCGTGTCGCGGGCGCT
>Ga0316222_1000225_pt1 | contig 93592 bp, 88 predicted proteins | sample TBH18011metaG_FD_206008 | JGI IMG/M metagenome (GOLD analysis project Ga0316222, IMG submission 206008) | Freshwater microbial communities from Trout Bog Lake, Wisconsin, USA - TBH18011 | ecosystem: Environmental > Aquatic > Freshwater > Lake > Hypolimnion/Profundal zone | place: USA: Wisconsin...
TGGGTTCACAGGCTCGTTGCACACGCTTCTGCTCACCCCTGATGACTCGCGAGTTGTCGTGCGTCCCTCTACCGCGAAACTCGCAGTTTCACTTGAGTCGCACAAACACTTCCTTATGTCGCGGACGTTAACTCAGGCCAGTGACGCGAAGCACGCAAAGATCCTCACGTTGCACTAAGAATCGGACAATTCCCTGATCTGGAATCGTTCGGGTCGACCTAAGCCGCGACACGGTTTCTGAGGTTCGGAGTCATATACCGCTCGAACCTCCGCTGCCCGAGCGAGGCGTCCCACGGTTCGCCTAGAGATCCCATCCGGCACTCCAGTCCTGCTCGGGAACCTCACCAGCCGCTGAACCAAAGCGACTCAGCGCCTGAACGAGCACCATTTGTTCATTGAGAGGAATCTCACTCACGATTCGTTCAATCTCTCGTCGTCGATGCTTCGTCACCGACTTCACCAGCTTTGAGCCTGCCTTAGTCAACTCCACTCGAAGTTGGCGACGATCAGTCTCTTGTTCTCGTCGAGCAAGGAGTCCCTTCTTCACGAGACGATCACACATGCGTGTTGCCGTTGCTGGCGTAACTCCAACCAATTCGGCCAAGCCGGCGAGGCTCTGGGGGCCACGAGATGCCAGGACCACGAGGGTACGGTACTGAGTAATCGTTACCTCCTCGGACGAGTCGGTGATCGATCGCGCCGCCACAGCCACGAGAACGCGACTGGCTGTCAAGACGGCGTCAATCACCTCGCCACTAGGTCGGGTCAACTCGGAGTTCTTTTCATTCATAGACTAACTATTGCACATACTAACGAATTCGGCTATCATTCAACCAGCAACGAACGAGACCAGACCGCTGGCCCGGCGTACGCCGATGTGCAAGACGGAATTGGAGGGCGACTATGAAGGCGCTCGTCTATCAAGGACCCGGTAAGAAGAGTTGGACTGACGTTCCCGATCCGGTGATCCAACAGCCCACTGATGTCATCGTCAAGATGGTCGCCACCACAATCTGCGGAACCGATCTGCACATACTCAAGGGTGACCTTCCCGAGGTTGCAGTCGGTCGAATTCTCGGTCATGAGGGCGTCGGAACAGTCACCGAGATCGGGAGCGCGATCACGCAGTTGAAGGTCGGCGATCGCGTCATCTTGTCGTGTGTAAGTTCCTGCGGGCGCTGCGCAAATTGTCGAACCGGGCTCTTCAGTCACTGTCTCGACCCCGAAGGCACTGCGGGCATCGGTTGGATCTTCGGTTACATGATTGACGGAACCCAGGCCGAGTTTGTGCGGGTCCCCTTTGCTGAGAATTCCGTCTACGTCATGCCCAAGGAGATGAACGAAGCCGAAGGAGTCCTGCTTTCGGACATTCTCCCTACCGGATTTGAAATCGGTGTCCAATACGGTGACGTGCAGCCGGGCGACGTTGTCGCCGTCATCGGCTCCGGACCCGTAGGACTGTCCGCCGTGACCACCGCTCGGCTTTACGGCCCGTCGCGGATCATCGCCATTGATCTTGACGATGCGCGATTGAAGCGAGCCGTGAGTTTCGGAGCGACCGAGACGGTCAACTCCGGAGATGCGGACTGGAAGGACCAAGTTATGGCGCTCACCGATGGCGCGGGCGTCGATGTGGCAATCGAGGCAGTGGGCTTACCGGCCACGTTCACCATGGCGACGCAAATTGTTCGACCCGGTGGCAGCGTCGCCAACATCGGCGTGCACGGCAAGCCGGTGGAACTCGCACTCAACGAGTTGTGGATCAAGAACATCGACATCTCTATGGGACTAGTGAACACGAACACGCTCGGAATGCTGCTCAAACTGGTCACTGAACACCAGCTACCAATCGAGAATTTCGTCACTCACGAGTTCGGCTTCGACCAGATGATCGAGGCCTACGACGTTTTTTCCAACGCGTCTCAGCACGATGCGCTCAAGGTCCTGATTCGTTAAATCCTTGCTCGCGAGGCACTTCGAAGTTGACCGGACTCAATTCATCGGTCAGCCGCTAGCCAGATAGGCAACCTCAAAGTTCGGGTTACGGTCAGACCCATCGTGGACGTTCACTGGAATTGCAAAAAAATTCGGTGGGCCGTACAGGACTTGAACCTGTGACCCCTTGCGTGTCATGCAAGTGCGCTACCAGACTGCGCCAACGGCCCCTAAGGGTTAGAGCCTACCACCTGGCCAACTCTCACAATGAGAGGTAGCAGCCTACTTACGCGCCCCGACACTCAGTTCGTTCACGGGAGGCGCGTACTTCAGGTCCAAACTGGCCTGCCCCGCGTTGTTGAAGTTCACCTGTTCGATGAAGACCTCGATGGTTGCCCGAGCGTCACCCAAGGCCTCGTGGTCACCTGGCGTCACCCCGTAGTGTCGACACAGCTGTTCGAGACCCCGGCGTGGCCGCAGGCCCCTCGAAGGCTCGATCGCGAGATCGTGTTCGATGACGTCGATGACCTTCAGGACCGATAGGTCCAAAGACTCGTCACTCACGTCTTTGCCCATCACTGATTGGTAACTACGTCGCAGCATCTCTATGTCGAAGCGAACCACGTTCGCGCCAACGATATAGGCCCCCTGTCGCTGGTAATGGCGAAGGATCTCGACCGCGCGCACGAGGCCACCTTCGACGTTGAGCACGAGCTCCGCCGACCGCTTCGCTTCGATTGCTGCGACCGAGAGCCCGTGAACACGTTGTGCCGCTTCGGCGATTGGTCGATCGGGCACCACGAAGAAGTGCTCGCTCCACTCCGGCTGTCCCCAGCGGTACGCGCAGAATCCGTACGAAATCGCCCGTTCGGACTGAACGTCGAGTCCCGTGGTCTCGGTGTCGAAGCCCACGATGAGCTCGGGCACCTGGAGATACTTGTTAGCCACAACACAACCTTTGCAGCCAGTTGTCACACGCCAACTGGTCGAACACCAAAATACTGCACATCGGATCACCAACTCGTTACCAACACTCGGACGATGCACGAGCCGTTCCACATGATTGACCCTCGACACTTCACCGGTGCCGAGAATTCAGCGGTGAAGCCCAACATAAGAATCGGCTCGAGGCTCGACGACGATGTGTCGGTCCAAGGAGTTGTCTAACTAAGATTGTCCAATGCAATTCAACCGGCGTGGGACCCTCGTAGCAGCGATGGCGCTCACCGTACTGACCGGTTCGCAAGCCCTGGCTCCGCTGGCCGGAGCGGCACCGAGCGCGAATTCGACTGTTGTCCCCGTCCAACTCCGTGCCCACGCCGCTTCGACACTTTCCATCGCTGGTCGAGCTGCCAGAGTCCCCTTCTCGATGCGGCTCGAGGACCAGCTTCTCGCTTCGCTGCACTATCTGCCCGTCTCATTCGTTGTCGGGAGTACGACGACGTCGACCACTACGACCACTACGACCACGGCGGGTCCCACAACGGCCACGTCCGACCCCGCAACGACAACGTCGACGACGATTGATCCGTCAACAACGACGACCTCGACCACCACCACAACGCTTGGCGCGATCACTCCAGCACCACCCATTACGACCTCGATACTGACCGGGAGTTTCGTCTGGCGCTTCACGTCACTCCCGCCAATCCTTCGCTCGCAGTGGCGCGTGGGCACCGACAACGTCGTGCTCCGGGGTGCTCTCATGCGATTCCAATCCGATCACGGCCTTCAGTCGACGGGGCTCATGGATACAGTGACGTGGCGCGCCATCGTGACCGCCGCCATGACGAGGCACTTCGATCCCTCGCCCTACACCTACGTCTACGTCAGTAAGACTCTGCCCCAAGTGTTGAAGCTGTACGTCAACGGGCACCTCTTCTTCTCGACGCTCGTCAACACCGGCATCTCGGTCGCCTCAACCGAGAACGGCACCTACCCCGTCTACCTGCGATTCACATCCACGACGATGTCGGGCCTGAACCCCAATGGGACGAAGTACCACGACACCGGAATCCCTTGGGTGTCCTACTTCCACGGAGGTGATGCGCTGCACGGGTTCCTCCGCTCCCAGTACGGCTATCCCCAGAGTCTCGGTTGTGTCGAGATGACGTACGCGCACGCGGGCATCATCTGGCCCCATACGCCGATCGGCACCCTCGTCACCGTCATCTAGGGGCGAGCGGCGTGCATCGGTCCTGTCACGGCCGTTCAATGCATGGCTCGTGATCCGGATCGTCACGCGGCGGCTGAACTGTCATATGGTGTCCCTATGAACCTTCACAACCTCGGACGCACCGGCATCAAAGTCAGCCCACTCTGCCTCGGAGCAATGATGTTCGGCGAGTGGGGAAACCCCGACCACGAGGAGTCGATTCGGATCATTCACCGTGCCCTCGATGCTGGTATCAACTTCATCGACACCGCCGACGTGTACTCACAAGGCGAGTCGGAGATCATCGTCGGCAAGGCGCTGGCGAGCGTTGATCGATCGCGTGTCGTGCTCGCGACCAAGGTCCACGCCCAGATGGGTGACGACCCGAACTCGCAGGGCAACTCGAGACGTTGGATCATCGCCGAGTGCGAGAACAGTCTTCGCCGACTCGGCGTCGAGTACATCGACCTGTACCAGATCCACCGTCCCGACGAGGGCGTCGACATCGACGAGACCCTCGGCGCCCTGAGCGATCTGGTCCATGCGGGCAAGATTCGATCCTTCGGCAGTTCGACGTTTCCCGCCGAACAGATCGTCGAGGCCCAGTGGGTCGCTGAGAAGCGTGGACGTGAGCGCTTCCGCACCGAGCAGCCACCCTATTCAATTCTGGTTCGAGGTATTGAACGCGACGTGCTTCCTACTGCGCAGGCCTACGGCATGGGCGTGATCCCGTGGAGCCCCCTCGCGGGTGGTTGGCTCTCGGGCCGCTTCGGCAAGGGCAAGGAGAACGTGAGCAGCCGGGCCCAGCGCATTCCCGCACGCTACGACCTCAGTCTTCCCGGCAACCAGCGCAAGCTCGAGGTCGTGAGCGAACTTGACGAACTCGCCGCCGACGCCGGTCTCACCCTGATCGAGATGTCGCTGGCGTTCGTGCTCGAGCACCCCGCGATCAGTGCGGCGATCATCGGGCCACGCACCATGGACCAACTCGAGTCCCAGTTGGGCGCGCCCGAGATCGTCCTCGACGCGTCGGTGCTCGACCGGATCGACGCCATCGTGGCCCCGGGTACGAACCTCAGTGCCGCCGACGGCGGGTGGTCCCCGTCGGTACTCGCCAAGGCCAGCAAGCGTCGGCGCCACTACCGCTGATCAACCGACCATCGATCCAACGATCAGTGGGATGCTTCTAACTCATTCGCGAGCACCTGGACGGACGACACGATTCGCGATGGCTTGAACGGATACTGCTGGGCCGCGTCTTCATCGCTCACCCCCGACAGGACCAGGACGGTGTGCAGACCCGCTTCGAGACCCGCGACGACATCGGTGTCCATGCGGTCGCCGACCATGGCCGTCGTCTCCGAATGGGCGCTGAGTTCGCGAAGCGCCGAACGGATCATCAGAGGGTTCGGTTTCCCGACGAAGTAGGGTTCTTTGCCGGTGGCCTTGCTGATGAGGGCGGCGACGGCGCCCGTCGCCGGAAGCGGCCCTTCGACGCTCGGGCCCGTGGGGTCAGGATTCGTCGCGATGAATCGCTTGCCGTCGCCGATCAGGCGAATCGCCTTGGTGATGCCCTCGAAGCTGTAGTTGCGTGTTTCGCCGATCACCACGTAGTCGGGGTCGTTCTCGGTGAGCGTGTAACCCACCTCGTGCAGCGCCGTCGTCAGGCCGACTTCGCCGATGACGAACGCTGAACCCTTTGGTCGTTGCGAGTCGAGAAAGACCGCGGTCGCCAACGCCGAGGTCCAGATGTGATCTTCGGGTACGTCGATACCGCTCCACTTGAGTCTCGCGCTGAGATCGCGGCGAGTGAACATGGAGTTGTTGGTCAAGACCAGGAAGGGCGTCTCTGACGAGCGGAGCAGTTCGAGGAATCGGTTGGCTCCCTCGATGGGGTGGTTCTCTCGGACCAACACCCCGTCCATATCGATCAGCCACGAGTCGATCTCGCGCGCGTTGGTGATCTTGGGCCAGGCATGCGGATTCTTTACGCCGGTCATGTGCCTCGTCGTTCTCTGAGAAAGATGAATCTGCAACCAATCCTAGTTCAAGGAAAAGACTGACCGACTGGCACCATGCGGATGTCACGGGCATCATGCATCTCGAGGACGGGGCCGTGACCAGTCGTTCATCTCGTCACGATGTCGATGTGGTCTGACCGCCAACTTCCTCGTTGGCTGTCAGACCACATCGAACCCACCTGGAGGCGGCGTCCGGATTCGAACCGGAGTACGGGGCTTTGCAGGCCCCTGCCTAACCGCTCGGCCACGCCGCCAGAACTGTCTATCCTACTCGGCGTTCGGCTAGCTTCGGCGAACGAGGCGGTAGGCCACGTAGCCCACGGCCGCCAGGACGACCACGTCGAAGAGCACGTGCAGCACGGAGAACACCAACCCGACCACCGCGAACGCTGCGCCAACCACCGCCAGCGCCAGTACCACCGCGACGACAATCTTCAAAGTGCTCATGACGCCTCCCGATCCCAAGCGTAGGCACTCGAGGGAACCCACATCGTCTTGATTAGTCTGGTGGGGTGAGCAAGCAGGCAACGGCCGTCGGAGCGATCGTCGCGAGTCTCCTCGCTTCATCTCTTCTGTCCATTTCCGCGGCGGGTGCCGCCGCGGTGCGACCCGTGCGAATCTCCAGCGCGATCCCCCCCACCCTGACCGCGTCGATGCCGGTCGTGCGCTTGAACTTCAACACCACCATCGACGTAGCCGACCTGCCCAAGCTCGTGGTTCGACCCAACCTCCGCACGAAGTGGCAGCAGATCGGGCCACGAGAAGTGCAAGCCATCGCCATCAGCCGGTTGCTCCCGCTCGTGAGCTACACGGTCATGACGCCAACGACGATGCGATGCACGCCTCACTGCACGTTCGAGAGGTTGCGACCGCTCGCCACCAACGTCGCCACCAACGTGACCTGGGAGGAGCAACTGCTCGCGCAGACCCATTACCTTCCTCTCGTCTTCACACCCTTGTCGATCCAAGCAGACCCTTCCACCGAGGCCGTCGGCACCTTCGCGTGGCGATTCGCCAACCTGCCGACATCGCTCACCTCGCTCTGGCGTGCCGGAGCCGACAACGTCATCGTGACCGGGGCCTTGATGGACTTCCAGAATGTGAATGATCTGCCCACGACCGGAGTCGCCGATCCGGCGACGTGGAATGCCCTCATCGACGCCGCACAGCATTCGACGCTCGATCCACATCCCTACGACTACGTGCACGTGTCCGAGTCGCTCCCCGAGACCGTCACGCTGTACGTCGCGGGCGTCGCGATCTTCCACACGCTCGCCAACACCGGCATCTCGGTCGCACCCACGTCGCTCGGGACGTACCCCGTCTACCTTCGATACACCAGCCAGACGATGTCCGGCACCAATCCCGACGGCAGTCACTACAGCGACGCCGGCATTCCCTTCGTCTCCTACTTCAACGGCGGCGAAGCACTGCACGGATTCATCCGTTCGACCTACGGATGGCCGCAGAGCCTCGGATGTGTCGAGCTGCCCTTCGCCTCGGCGCAGGCCATCTGGCCGCACACGCCGATCGGCACCCTCGTCTCGGTGGTCGCCTAGTCGGTGTTGACCTCCGGACCGAAGGCGTGCCGTCCCCGCTGCGTCTCGAGCTCCACACCATCGCCGCCGAGTTCGCTCGCGTTGGCGATGGCCGTACGGCCAAAGCGCTGACGTACCTCGTCGACGGCGTCACGTAGCGCCTCGTGGCTGATCTGTCGCTCGCGGGAGATGATCTCGGCCTGTTCGCGGGCGTCGTGCGACGTTGCGTCCATCGCGAAGGTCAGTTGCATCTGGTTTCGGTCTCGTTCAAGAAATGACGAGGCGTGGATACCGAGCAGGCGAACCGCCTGGTGCAGTTCCACCGACCGCAACAGTGCGTCGGCGATCGCCGCGATCGCCACCTCATCGTCGACACCGAACGACAGCGTCTGGGAACGCGAGATGCTGGTCAGATCGTCGTAACGCACCACGACGGTGATTCGTCGGGCGACGCGCGACTGGGAACGCAGCGCCCTCGCCACGACCGCGGCGTGGACCTTGGACTGTTCGAGGACCGCTTCGATCCCCTCGAGTGAGCGAGCGAAGGTCTGGTCGTGACCGACCGACTTCACCACACGGTCGACGACGACCTCACGATGGTCCTCGCCCTTCGCGTACGCGGCGAGTGAGACGGCCATCGACGCGCCGACGTGTGCGGCGAGCGTCGAGGCGTCGACGCGTGCAAGGTCGCGCACCCAGTGAAGTCCCAACTTCTCCAACTTGGCCGCGGTGGCGGGACCCACTCCCCACAGCGAGCGCACCGGCAACTCTGCGAGCCACGTCGCCTCCATCTCGGGGCTCACCCAGACGACCCCCGGACCTTCGAGCACTCGTCCATCGCGCACCGTGGGCTTGGACCTCTTGGACGCCAATTTCGCGAACAGCTTGTTGCGGCCGAGCCCCACCCCGCACAACAGTCCCAGTTCGTTCGAGATCCGGCGGCGGAGGTCCGTCGCGGCGTCGATCGGGCGCACCTGGAGTCGACGAAGACTACGTAGGTCACAGAACACCTCGTCGAGTCCCAAGGGCTCGAAGTCCGGCGTCAGGTCACGCACGATGTCATGGAACCGACGCGAGTACTCCTCGTAGCGGTCGAAACGTCCTGGGAGGATGACCAACGTGGGACACAGTCGCAGCGCCACCACGCTCGCCATGGCGCTGCGCACCCCGTGACGGCGTGCTTCGTAACTCGCGCTCGCGATGACGCCACGCTCGCCCGCGCCGCCGACGCAGACGGGCTTTCCTCTCAACGCAGGGTCGTCCAGGATCTCCACCGACGCGAAGAAGGCGTCCAGATCGATGTGCAGCAGTGGCGCTTCGTCGAGCGAAGGTCCGTCAGAAGGCGAGTTCAACACAGCGGAACGCCTCGCCGAACGCGACCCCCACCGGCCGGCCGGCCTGCTCGGCCCGGCCGTACACGACGTCGCGCACCCCATCGGGATCGCCCGCCATCTGCGACGCGTGGGCCAGTACGGCCTCCACCTTGGTGTCGATGGTGCGTGAGACGTCGACGACAACGTCTGGTTCGTGGGTGCCGCTGAGCAGGAGTTGGTCGACCTGGTGGGCCTCGCCCCTCTCTGGGAAGTACAGCGGCATGGCCGCCGCGGGAGCCACCGCGTCGAGCAGTGCCCATCCCGTCTCACGGTGGTCGCGATGGTTCACGTAGACACCGCCGAAGAACGTGGCGGTCGGATCGGGGCCGATCACGACCTCGGGACGGTGCTCGCGGATCAGGCCCACGAGCGTCGAGCGAAGTGCCTCGTCGTTCGTGACGTCGCCGTCTACGTGCTCCAGGCAATGCACTGTCGCGACGCCGAGCACGTCCGCCGCCATTTGCAGTTCCTCGCGGCGCACGCCCCGCAGCGAACTCGCCTCCACCTGGGGCACGTGCGAACCCTTCGATCCGTCACAGATCACCACGAGGTGCACCGCACAGCCCTCGCTCGCCCACTGCGCCATGACGCCACCCGCGGCGACATCAGCGTCGTCCGGATGCGCGTAGATGGCCATGGCCGACGTCGGCCGCGCTCGCAGTATCCGCATCACTCAGTTGCGCAACTTGGGCGCGGTGGTCTTGACGAGCATCCCGATCTCGCGCGCGAAGTCCTCGGTGTCCTCGAAACCCTTGTACACCGACGCGAATCGAACGTATCCAACGTCGTCGATATGACGCAGGGCCTCAAGAGTCGCCATTCCGACTTCTTCACTCGTCACGTCACGGTTGAGCAGGCGCATGGACTCCTCGAGAGAGAGGACCATGGTCGCCAGCACCTCTTCGTTCACCGGACGGTTCTTGCACGCCGAACGCGCACCTCGCAGGATCTTCTCGCGATCGAAGGGTTCGCGCTCGCCCGAACGCTTCACGACGAACAGTGTCGCTTCTTCCACGCGTTCGTACGTCGTGTACCGCTGATTGCAGGCCGAGCATTCACGCCGACGACGAATGGCGACCCCGTCCTCGGCGAGTCGCGAATCAACAACGCGGTCATCATCTGCCGCACAGTATGGACAGCGCACGAAATGCAGGTTACACCTAAAAGGCATAAATATCAGGGAATTAGAACGTGTTCGCCCGCGACGACCACACCCGAGCCGAGCGAGTGCACCAAGACTGTTCGCGCCAGGGCGGGGTCGACCGGATTCATCAACCGCGCGATGGATCCAACGGTGTCCCCGGGCTGGACGACGTAGTCCATGCCCGAAGCGAGAACCGAACTGTTGGCAAGGTCCGAGGACAGCCCCGCACTCGTCGTGCCACCGAATGCGTGGCCGGGCCACGACAGGATCACTAGTCCGCTGACGAGCAGGAGAGCTACGAGCGTGCGACGGCGTCTACGCAGCATTCGAGCACGGACCATTCGCCGTTGTGCGAGGCCCGGTCCTGTGCGAAGTGATCGAGGCTCGTCCTGGAGCGAGACGAGCCGCAGGAACGTCGCCTGCTCCGCGATGGGGAGCTCGTACTCGTGGATCACTTCGACTGCGGCCATTTCCAACTCCTGACATATGACGAACACCTGTTCGTGTATCTTAAAGCGAACAAGTGTTCGTTGCAAGTGATTTCTCTGGTTCCTAACGGAGCGAACCTGCCTTTACTTCCTGCAACTTTCGACCCACTCGGCCAAATTCCGATGGTACGAAAGGGCTGTGACACCGCAAAGCCGCACCGGCCTCAGCAAGCGTCGCCACCATCTGAATTCGGTTCTTCCTGACAAGTTGGGCGCATTCACTGGTCAATTCATCACTGGGATGATCATTCGAGTCGGTGACCTGACCATCGGTGACCCACACGACGGGTACTCGACCCTTGGCACGAGCGATGGCCCAGCGAAGGACGGGGCCATCCACGCCGTTACCCACGTTGCCGTTCGGACAGTGAGTCGCCACGCCCCCGCGCTCGGCGAGTATCCACCCATTCGCCGTGTCGCCGCGATCACCCGGTGGGTGGCTGTAACCAACGACGATCGCGTCGGGGGCCTCGCGCAGCAGTCGCGCAAGGTCATCGGCGGCGATGTTCATGGATCCTGATTGATCGATGACGACCACCCCACCGTGACCCGCCCTCTTCGTGGCGAACGCCCGTTGGTAGTCGTCGGTGAGCAGGCGGCCGGGGTATCGCAAGACCGTACCGACCGCGCACGGTTGACTACGACGCGCGCCAGAACTGCGCGGGCGTCGCGTCATCGCGAGCGAAGTATCGAGCACCAGCTCGGCGAATCTGCCTGATGCGGCACGGCGACCTCCAGGCTCGAGGGATCTGCGGAACTGACGCAACTCCTCGGGACTGTCCGGCGGTTTCGCATCGGCAGCGCTATCGATGAGGCGCGCGATTGACACCGTGAACCTTGCGTAACCCGCGCCAACACCATCGTGATCGAGCACAGTGCTGGCCAACTCCTCGACCATCGCCCCAGCGAGCATGGTGTTGACCCGCTTTCGCACAGCACGAAGTCCCGCCATCCACGTGGGCTGGGCCGCGCGGATACCCGCCAAGTAGTCACGTTCGCCGCCCGTTCCCAGAACCGCCAGCAGGAAACACAAGGCCTCTCGCCAGTCGCCCGCCTGCGCCACCCTTGTTCCGCCAAGCTTCTCGGACCCGTCCTTCAATGCAACGACCGAGAAACCGAGTCGTTCGAGCAGCGTGTTGACTCGCAGCTCTTCACTGCACTCCAAGGCTCTGGGAGCCACGTCACGGTGCGCACGCGTCCACGCGCCGCCGCAAGGACTCACACGCACGTGCATCAACTCGTGCGCGCGCACGACGCGCGACGCGGGATCGGAACCGAACGGGACTTCCAGAATCCTTTCACGCAAGTTGCAGCTGGCTCCGCCGCGCGCCGTCGATCCTCGTCGGATCTCCCACGTTCCCTGCACGAAGTCGTCCGCCCTGCCGGTCACCAGTTCCGGATACGCGCTCATTGCAGCGCACCGACGGAGAGTGCGTCGAGGATGGCCGACGCTCTCGTGTCGCCGAACACCAGCCGCGCCGCACTTGGAGCGCCCACGACTGATCGCAGCCGATCGTAGGCGTAGAAACTCCGTAGCGACACACGTCGTGAGTGATCACCCAAGGAGCCGGCGAGCGCCGGTGCGCGAAGATCGGGGCTCAGGCTCTGCACCGCCGCCGGATGAGGACGGTCGATGCGAATCGCCACCGGGAAGCGATCGCGAAGTGCCACCGGAATGTCGTCGAGATCCTCCAGGTTCGTCGTCATCACCACCGAGAAGTTCGGACCCGGATTCACCCAGTGGGCCGTCTCAGGATTTCGCCACCGCGCCGACTCGGTCGAGTCGGTGACCGCGAGCAGCGTGCTCAGCGCGTCACCCGAGGCCCGGTCCACCTCGTCGACGACGAGACGCCCACCCTGTCCGTCGTTCTCGTGCCACGCCCGGATCGCCGGGCCCTCACGCCATTCCCAGCGCTGGGCCCCCGCCGGCATCCACGTGCCCGTGATCTCGCCAGTGGTGAGGTCCTCGGTGCATACCAGTCGCTCGGCCACCGAATCCGCGGTGCCGAAGTGAAGCGCGGCGTAGGTCTTGCCGGTACCTGGCGGACCGTAGAGCAGGACCCTCGCGACGCCCGCATCCATCACGTCCGCCAGGTCACGCCAGCACTGACCAATCTCCAGACTCGATTCACCTAGTCCCATTACGCCTCCTCATAGGAACCGCAACGGTCGCACCGTCTGTCAGTCTGCAGGATTGAATCAACGCGCGAGATCGAACGAAACGACGTCCGCGTCCTGTTCAGCTCAGCGAAGGAGACCTCGCGAACTGCGCGTCATCTGAGTCTGCGATGTTGACGATCGACGCGCTCGCAGTGGTGAATGCGGGTGGTGACGTGCTGAGCATCGAACCCGGCTCGTGTCGCGCCGTCGGTTGATGCAGTGTGCGCTATGCGCCCTCGACTGATTCGCCCAGGTAGACAGCGCGCACGCGCTCGTCGTGCAGCAGGTTCTTCGCGGTATCGGTGAACACGATACGGCCGTTCTCCATGACGTAGCCGCGATCGGCCAGACGCAGCGCCTGCGCCGCGTTCTGCTCCACGAGAAACACCGTCGTCCCCTGGTCTCGAATATCACCGATGATCTTGAAGATGGTCTCGACGATCATTGGAGCGAGGCCCATCGACGGCTCGTCGAGCAGAAGAAGTCGGGGCTGGGCCATGAGCGCGCGAGCAATCGCCAACATCTGCTGCTCGCCACCCGACAAGTTCGCCCCCAGCTGTTTGCGACGGTCCTTCAGGATGGGAAAGATGGAGTACATCTTCTCCATGTCGTCCGCATAGCTACCGCTGCGGACAAAGGCGCCCATCTCAAGGTTCTCCTCGACCGTCATCTGGGGAAAGATCCGGCGTCCCTCGGGCACGTGGCTGATGCCGAGCGAACTGAACTCGTGGGCCTTGGTCCTCGTGACATCCTGGCCCTCGAAAGTGATCGTCCCACCCGACGGCGCGTGAAGCCCCGACAGCATTCGCAGGGTGGTGGTCTTGCCAGCGCCGTTCGCGCCGAGAAGCGTCACGATCTCGCCCTGATTGACCTCGAACGACACCCCGTGGATTGCCGTGATCGCCCCATACCGTACAACCGCGTCCTTGACTTCGAGCATCACATCAGTCCCTTTGCGTCATCGGCGGTCGTTCCCAGATATGCCTCGACGACGGCGCTATTGGCTCGAATCTCGTCGGGGGTTCCTTCGGCGATCACGCTGCCGAAATTGAGGACGTACAAGCGCTCGGCCAAGGCCATGACGAGCTTCATGTCGTGTTCGATCAGGAGGATCGACACACCCATCTCGTCGCGCACCTTGCGAATCAAGTCGGTCAGCTGTAACTTCTCTGCGGGATTCGTGCCCGCCGCAGGCTCGTCGAGCAGCAGCACCTGGGGGTTCGTGGCCAGACCTCGGGCGATCTCGAGTCGTCGACGATCGCCATACGAAAGAGAGGCGGAGATGGTATTTGCTCGGTCCTGAAGCCCAACGAACTTCAGGAGTTCAATAGTACGGGCATCGGATTCTCGCTCGCCCCTGCGTGTGGCCGGACCCTTCAGCATCGCGCCTATGACACCGATACCTCTGTGCGACTCCGCACCAATTTTGACGTTCTCGAACGTGGTCAGGGCGCTGAACATCCTCGAAGCTTGAAACGTTCGCGCGACGCCCGCGGCGCTCACGCGGTGCGCCTTCTTGCCGATGATCGAAATGGGCTTGGCATCGCGACCGAGGAAGGTGATGCTTCCCTCTTGGGGCTGGTACACGCCAGTGAGAGAGTTGAAGAGCGACGTCTTGCCAGCGCCATTGGGACCGATGACTGCGAGGATCTCACCCCTCTTCTGAGTGAGGCTCACGTCGTTGAGCGAGACGACGCCCCCGAATCGGAGTGTGACGTTCTGGACCTCGAATATCGACTCGGAGCTCATAGCGTGTCACCAGTCAGAACCTCGTCCATATGTCCTTCCCCATCCTCGGCGAGATGGATCTCTCGCTTGCGGCGCCGTGAAGGAATGAGACCGGCCGGCCGGAAGATCATCATGACCACGAGTATTGCGCCCAGGTACATGTAGAGGTCGGCCGGCTGGTAACCCTGGGGCGGCGTGTGAAGCAAGTAGCTGTAGGCAGTCTGAATGATCAGCGCACCTATGACGACACCCAGGATCGAACCCATCCCACCGAAGATCACGAGCACCAGGATGTTGATCGAGAACTGCAGCGTGAAGCTGGACGGAAAGATCTGGTTCGACTGACTAGCGGTGATGACCCCGGCAAAACCAGCGGTCGAAGCGCCAATGGCGAAGGCCATGACCTTGTACTTGAGAGGATTGATTCCCACTGACTCGGCGGCCACCTCGTCCTCGCGAATCGCGGTCCAGGAGCGCCCCACTCGCGAATGCTCGAGCAGGGAAAACACCACCAGGAAGATGACCACGAAGGCCAGGGTCAGGTAGTAGTACGGCACAGGATTGAGCCCCCACTCGTAGTGGATGGGCCCGAGATGGATCGACGGGTGCGGAATCGGGTTCGAGCCCTGCGACCCGCCGGTGATGCCGTAGAGATTGTTCGCGAAGATCGTCACGATCTCCCCGAACCCAAGCGTCACGATAGCCAGGTAGTCGCCGCGCAAGCGAAGTGTGGGGGCGCCCAGGATGATGCCAGCCAGCATCGCGATGCCTATCGCCACGGGAATCGCCACGAAGGGGTTGAAGTGCATGTGAAACGGAGGCGGGGTTGGCAACGCACCGGTCACCCACGCGGTGGTGTAGGCGCCGATGGCGTAGAAGGCCACGAACCCGAGGTCGAGCAGTCCGGCGAAACCGACCACGACGTTGAGTCCTATGGCGAGCAGCACGTACACAGCGATCTGTTCGACCATTGCGGCCTGCCAGAACGGGTCGCTCTCGATGTGGGGCATCAACACGGCGAGCACCAGCAACGCAAGTGCCAATCCCCAGCGAACCGGTCGCTTCTGCGACACCGACTTCGGAACGGCTATCGCCTTCGCGACGCCCGCACGAATCTTCGTCCCATTGGAGAGCCAGGCGGTCCACAGTCCGTACATGATGACCGCGATGGCGAGGAACACCACCCAGCGTTGGGTGCGGAAGAGACCGAAGAACGACGAGGCATCCAGGAAGGAGCCGCGGAAACCCGAAGTCGGTGCTTGCGTGCTACCAGGTGGGCCGGTCATCAGTTCTAGGACAGCGATGGACAAGATACTCATCACGAGCCGGCGTACGTGGACGTTCTTCCAGATGCGCTGCATCAGGCGGCCCTCCCCAATCGTTCTCCCAAGATTCCGGTCGGCCTGAACAGCAGGACCGCGACCAGAATCCCAAAAGCGACGACGTCGATGTAGGCCGCCTGGACGAAGACCACCGAAAGACTCTCAGCAACTCCGAGAAGCAGTCCGCCGATCATCGCGCCACGCAAGTTGCCGATGCCACCGAGAACGGCAGCGGTGAAGGCCTTCAACGCGGGGACAAATCCCATGGTGTAGACGACACCTGTGCCCAGACCGAAGAGAAACCCGGCCGCGCCGCCCAGTGCGCCGCCGACAATGAACGTCAGGGCGATTGTGCGGTCGATATTGACGCCCATCAGTGATGCGGTCTCCGCATCTTGCGCGACGGCACGAATACTCCGGCCCAGCTTGGTCTTGGCGACCACGCGGTCGAGCGAGAAGAGCATGACGACACCGGCGATGAAGATCACGATGTAATAGAGCTGAACCGGCGCCCCGAAGATGGTGAAGACCGGGTGGTTGATGTAGGGCTGCGGCATGGAGATCGAATAGCGACCGAATTCCTTGCCCGCAACATTGAACAAGAAGTAGGAGGCGCCGATGGCGCTGATCAAGTAGGCGAGTTTTGGTGCATGGCGCTTACGCAGTGGGCGATAGGCGACGCGCTCGAGCGCCGTGGCGACTAGTGCGCCGGTGGTGCCACCGACGACGATACCGATGATGATCAGAAAGATCGTTGACGCGCCGCTCGGGACCGATGACCCGATGAGTGCTTTCATAACGAAGTAGCCGGCGAATCCACCCGACATGAATATCTCGGAGTGAGCGAAGTTGATGAGTCGCAGGACGCCGTACACCAAGGTGTAGCCCACCGCGATCATGCCGTAAAGGAAGCCGTTGGCGATGCCGCCGACGAAGAGACTCCAGAACTCCAGTCGCAGAGTCGCGAAGTGACCCGACAGATAATGGCCGAAAGCGCCCAACTCATCCCCCTATTAATTGGCAAGATTGTAACCGCAAAGTTGAAGCCGGGGATGCAAGACCCCCGGCTTCAACTAATTGATGCAGTTCTAGTTACTCAAGGCCGAGCTGAACGATTGTTCCGCTCTCAACCTTGTTCACGAAGATCGCGGAACCAGAGATGTTGCCATCGGTCTGGAACTTGATGAGCTTCGTCATACCCTTGTACGACAACTTGTGCAGCGCCGAGACGATGCCCGCACGGGTCACCTTCTTCAGTGACTTCATCGCGTTGATGATGGCGTTGGCCGCGTCGTACGACTCGGGAGCGTAGGTGGCGTTCGAGGCACTGAAGTGCGAAAGGCCCTGGTACGCGCTGTTGAACGCCTTGTTGGTTGACGATGCGCACGCGCAGGTCAGCAACACGTTGTTCGCAGCCGCAGCCGGAGTCGTACCCTGGATCAGAGCGGGCGACAGCGCTCCGTCACCTGACATCACTGTGCCGGTGTAACCAGCGGAGCTCAACGCACCGAGGAACAGACCGAGGTCACAGTAGTAACCACCGTAGAACATCGACGTTGCCTTGCTGGCAACAGCCTGCGTGGCGGCAGCCGAGTACTCGGTCGCCGAAGCCGTGCCGTTCTGGCACTGTGACGTACCCGGAACTGTTGCCTGGGTCACGCTGGCACCATCGGTCACCGCTTCGGTCGCGACAGCACCCGCGAGGCCCGCACCGTAGGAGGTTCCGTCGTTGACGACGTAGACCGACTTGTTGCCCTTGGTCTTGACCAAGTAGTCAGCGTCAGCAGGACCCTGCACACCATCGTCAGCAACGACGCGGAAGAAGTTTCCCCAACCGCTGGTCGCCAACGACACGCGTGTGGCCGAAGGGCTCACGGTGGCGATGTGCGCTGCGCTGTAGAAGGGCTCAGCTGCGGCGGTTGCGCCGGAGAACGCTGGTCCCACGATGGCGACGAGGTTCTTGTTCGCAACTGCAGCCTGAGCCTGCGTGGGCGAAATGGTGGGGTCACCCTGGTCGTCGTACGTCCGCAACTTCAAGACGAATGGCAACTTGTTAGTCGCGTTGGCCTGGTTGATCGCCAACTGCACGGCGAAGACCATGTTCAGTCCCAACTGCTGGTTACCACCAGAAAGTGGTCCTTCGTAGCCGATGACGTACGTAGGCTTTGCTGCAGCACCCGACGTTGATGCGATACCGATTGCCGGTACTGCCATCAACAGCAGGGCACTCGACGCGACCGCGGCCACTGTCTTATTCAAACGAAGCTTCATAGAGCTCGTCCTCCTCAACTGTATTTTGAATCCCCTGCCGCCAACCCGTCGACGCGTGAAGTCGTCGTTGAGAACGAACAGAGACTGTTGCGACCTATTTGGTCTTGTGGAACCCTAGCAGTTGACTGAACACTTTTGTTAAACACTTTCTTCGTAAAACCCTTGTAATTCAATAAAATCATCAGCAGGAATGAGTGTTTGATTTTCGCCCGCGAATCACATAGGATACGAACAATTGTTCGTTCTTGGAGGATCTGATGGCTGAAGTGTTAACCCCGATGCGGCGTCAGATCTTGGAGTTCATCATCACGTGTCAGCGTGAGCGAAATTTCCCACCGACCATTCGAGAGATTGGCGAGCACGTCGGGCTGAAATCCCCAGCGACCGTGGCGAACCACATCGAGGTCCTGAAGAATGCCGGGTTCATTGAGAAGAATCCGCAGCAGCCCCGCACACTGACGGTCCGCCTTGACGCCCAGAACCCGGTCCCTGATCAACACATCCGCCACATCCCACTCGTGGGCGACGTCGCTGCCGGCACCGGTGTTCTTGCAGCCGAGCACAGCCACGAATTGATGTCCATTCCCGAGCAATTTGCGGGCCGCGGGGACAGTTTCGTCCTTCAGGTCCGCGGGGACTCGATGATCAACATCGGGATTCTCTCGGGTGACTTCATAGTGGTGCAGCGACAAAGTACCGCCAACACGGGCGAGATCGTGGTGGCCGGTATCAACGATGACGAAGCCACAGTGAAACGCTATTTCCCCCAAGGCGCCCGAACGATCCTCAAGCCCGAGAACAGCCAGATGGAACCTATGGAGTTTGACTCCAATGACGTGACAATCTTCGGTCGGGTCATCTCGGTGCTGCGCAGTTACTGATACACGTCACTCGATGACAGCGCGCGCGTGAGGATCCTGCTCGTCGTCAGTGATGCCTACCTCGTCGGGCTCGTCCTGACGGTGGCGCTGGTGATCTATCCATCCTTCCGACTCGTCGACGCCGGACACTGGGAAACTCTCCACTCAGCACACGTCAACCGGATTAGGTGGGCCGTCGCGCCCGGATGGTTGCTCCAGGGCGCGGGCTCGATCTGGTGGCTGATCGAGGACCCCCGCAATCTCGTCTCGCGAGCGCACGCGGCCCTGGCCGCCGTCGCGGTTCTCGCCACGCTGCTGGGCGCGGTCCCCCGTCATCACGAACTCGGTCTCGAGTTCAGTGCGAAGGCCCTCCGTGAACTCGAACTGTGGAACTGGCTACGCGCAACGGCCTGGATTGGCTGCGTACTCTGCGCGGTCGCGGTGCTCTAACCCAGCCAACGCTCGAGCACACTCGCGAAGTCATCGAGTTCGTGCTGATCGACGAACTCATCGATTCGATGCGCGAGAAGGGGGTTTCCCGCTCCGAAATTCGTTGCCGCGATGCCCATGTCGCTGAAGGTCGCGACATCGGTCCAGCCGACCTTGCCTCGCGGCGACTGATCGGTCAGGCGCACCAGCTCATCGAGGTGCTTGTTCTCGAGCTCGGGCGCTGCGCCGGGGGCCCAATCATCAACGGTGATCGAGTCGCCATCTTCAATGAGGCCATCGAGGAACTCGACGAGCCACGTCATGGCCTCGTCACGACCCCGATCCGGTGCGACCCGGTGGTTCAGGGTGCACGACGCCGTGTCCGGCACGACGTTTGGTGCGACTCCCCCGCTGACGCTCACTGCCTGCAGTTGCTCCGTGAACGCCACGCCATCGATCTCGACGGTGCGTGGCTCGTAGGAGGCGACTTTGCTCACCAACGCCGCCATACGATGAATCGCGTTGCGTCCGGTGAACGGCCGCGCAGTGTGCGCGCGAGCCCCCTTCAACGCGATGCTCACGCGCAACGTTCCCTGGCATCCAGCTTCCACTCGCCCACCGGTGGGTTCACAGAGCACCGCGGCGTCCGCCTGAAGAAGATCAGGGCGCAACTCACCGATTTCCAGGAGTCCCGATTCCGCTCGTGCGATCTCCTCGCGCGCATAGAAGACCCAGGTGATTTCCACCGGTCGGGGTGTGCTTCGTCGAGCCAATTCGAGCATCACCGAGAGTGAGCCCTTCATGTCACAGGCGCCGAGACCGATAAGTCGCTCTCCCTCGATGACTGCGGCTGCGGGATCGCCCGGGACGGTGTCCAGGTGGCCCGCGACCAGAAGACGCGTCGCGTGATGTCCCGTCGTACGGGCCACGACGTTGTCACCGATTCGTTCGACGTCGAGCAGGGGATTAGCACGCAACTCGGCCTCGACGATTCCCGCGAGCGCCGATTCATTCCGGCTCACCGAATCGACGGTCACGAGGCGCATCGCGGCGTCGAGTCTGTTCACGTCATGACCCCGTGGTCGCGCAGAAGATCGTTGAGCAACACCTTGTCGTGGCGTTCGCCTTCGGCGAGACGCTTGATGATGAGCACGCAGGGAAGGAAGAACTCACCCCCGGGGAACTCCCGTCGTCGATTCGCTGACACCGCGACGCAGTAGTCAGGTACGTAACCTCGCGACACCTCCTCGCCCGTCTGGGCGTCGATGACCGGAATGGTTGGGTTCAAGATCGTTCCCGCCCCGAGCACCGAGCCCTTGCCGACGCGAGCACCGTCCACGATCATGCAACGGCTGCCGATGAAGGCGCCATCTTCAATGACCACGGGCACGGCATTGGACGGTTCAAGAACGCCCCCGATGCCAACGCCTCCGGCGAGGTGCACGTTGGCCCCAATCTGAGCGCAGCTGCCGACCGTGGCCCATGTGTCGACCATCGTGCCGGGTCCAACCCATGCGCCGATGTTCACATAACTGGGCATGAGGATCACCCCGGGGCTCAGGAAACTCCCTCGCCGAGCGGAGGCGCCCGGCAAGACCCGTACGCCACGTCGCTCGTAATCCGACTTCAACTCAAGCTTGTCGAAGTACTCGAAGGGCCCCACTTCGACCTTCTCCATTGCGCGCAGTCGAAAGAGCAGCAAGATCGCCTTCTTCAGCCATTCATGGACGACGACCTCGCCCTCGTCATTCACCTCGGCGACGCGCACCTGCCCATCATCGAGTTTGGTGATCACGAGTTCGACGTCGCGACGCGCGTCGAGGTGATCAGGGGTCATGTCGGCAATATGGTCGTACCAGTGATTGATTCGCGCTTCCAGATCTGTCATGCGTACAGCGTACTGGCGGCTCCTACAGATTCTGGAGCCTTCTCGACGCGAGCGACAGCCGGTCGTCGGGCTGCACGACCGCGATACGCGCGTAGTTCGTGCCCTGCGCACCGTAGAGCTCACCCGGACTGACGATGAGTGCCGACGTCTCGGCGAGCAGCGCCGCCAGCTCCCAGCCATCCACGCCATCCTTCGTGCACCACAGATAGAACGCACCGTCAGGCATCGGAGTCTCGATACCCGCGTTCACGAGCGCGTCGCGTAGCAATCCCAACCGCCTGAGGTAGATGTCGCGCTGGAGTTCGACATGGTCGTCATCACCGTACGCGAGAGCGACCGCCGACTGCACTGGCCCGGGCACCATCATGCCGGCGTGCTGGCGAACGAGACGAAGGAAGGCCACGACCTCGGCATCGCCGGCGTAGAAGCCCGCTCGAACCCCCGCGAGGTTCGAGCGCTTCGAGATCGAATGCACGGCCAGCACCCCGTCGAGTCCGTGTTCGAGGATGGAACGGGGCCGCCCCGTCCACGTGAATTCCGCGTAGCACTCGTCACTCGCCACGAGCACCCCATGGGTCCGTCCCCACAACGCCGCTTCCTCCAGATCGTCGAGGCCGCCGGTCGGATTGGACGGCGAATTCGACCAGAGGACCAGCGCACGATCCGCGTCAGCCGGATTGATCGACGCGAGGTCGAGTTGTCCGTTCTCCACGCGCACCGCGACTGATCGCAGCCCCGCGAGGGTGGCGCCCATGGCGTACGTCGGGTAACTCACCGCGGGATACAGCACGGTGTCACGATCGGGGCGGCGCAGGTGCAGGTACTGCGCCAGCGACGCCACGAACTCCTTGGTCCCCACGCAGGCGGCGACCTGGTCCACCGGGACCGTGACACCAAAGCGTCGTTCGAGCCAGTTCGCAGCCGCGCTGCGGTAGTCGAGCGATCCGATCGACGCAGGGTAACTCCTCGCGCCCGTACCCTTGGCCAGTTCGTCGATCACGAATGCTGGCGGCGGATCGATCGGTGTCCCGATGGAACAATCGATTGGCCCGCCCTCGTGGCGCTCGGCGAGCTTCTTCAATCCGTCAAGGCGCTCGTAGGGGTACGGCGGGGGGACGAAACTCACGAGATGACCCTCCACTCGGCGAATTTGGCCACACCCATTGGGTCGAGCACCACCTGCAGCGAGGCGTAGTCGTCGGTCATCACGGTGTCGAGCACTTCACCCTCGCGATGAGCAGCCGCCAGCAGATCGCCGCGGTCGAGGGGGAAGTGCAACGTGATGACCCGGTCGTTCGTGCGCAACCGGTCCCCGATCGTCGCGATGATCTCGTCGAGATTCTCGCCGGTCAAGGCGGAGACCCAGACGCTGCCCGGGTAGAGCTTGGTGAGGTCGCGTGCCCGTGAACCAGGAACGTCGGCCTTGTTGAAGACCAGCAGTTCCGGTACGTCGTCGGCGTCGATCTCGCGCAGCACCTCACGTACGGCGGCGATCTGCTGCTCGGCGTCATCGCTCGCCCCGTCGACGACGTGCACCAGCAGGTCCGCCAACTGCACCGACTTGAGGGTGCTCATGAAGGCCTGGATCAGGTCGTGGGGCAGGTTCGAGATGAACCCCACGGTGTCGGTGAAGAGGATCGTCTCGCCCCCGGGCAACTGACGTTGTCGAGTCCGCGGATCGAGCGTGACGAAGAGGCGGTTCTCGGTCTCCACATTGGCGTCGGTCAGCGCGTTCAACAGCGACGACTTACCGGCGTTGGTGTAACCGACGAGTGTCACCTCGCGGTGACGTCCGCGGGCGCGGCCCTGACGTTGGACGGTGCGGGTTCGGTCGATCTGCTTCAGTTCACTTCGGATGTGGTGGATTCGCTGGACCAGTCGGCGACGGTCGGTCTCCAATTGCGTCTCGCCCGGTCCCCTGGTCCCGATACCACCGGCCTGCTGGGAGAGTGATCCCCCGACCCGGCGCAGACGCGGGAGCCGGTACTGCAGCAGCGCCAGTTCCACCTGGGCCTTGCCTTCGGGGGTTCGGGCGTTCTGGGCGAAGATGTCGAGGATGACGGCGGTGCGGTCAATGGCGGTGCGCCCGAGAATCTTCTCAAGATTGCGCTGCTGGGCCGGTGAGAGATTGTGCTCGAAGACAACCGTGTCCGAGTCCACCGCGAGACAGATCTCACGCAGTTCCTCCACCTTGCCCGATCCGAGGAAGGTGGCCGGATCCGGTGAGTCGCGGCGTTGGATCACCCTCGCCATGACGTCGGCGCCCGCGGTATCGACGAGGAGAGCCAATTCATCGAGTTGGTGGTCCAGCTCGTCGGGGGTCACCCCGGGAAACAACACCCCGACCAAGACGATCTTCTCTCGGAAGGTTCGGTCAATGAGGGTATTTGGTACGTACGTCAAGCTTCGAGCCACTCCACGTTGGCGACGAACTGAACGGGGCCGCCGAGCGTCGCCCGCGGTCCGTCGAACTCGACGTTGAGTGCGCCACCGGGATTATCGACGGTCACCACGTCGTCGCACAGTCCGTCCCTGCGACACACCGCGGCGCTCGCGACCGAACCAGTGCCGCACGCCATCGTCCAGCCCACGCCGCGTTCGACGACGCGGATGCTGACGTGGTCTCTGTCGAGCACCGTCACGAACTCCACGTTGGCGCCACCGACCTCGTGCGACCACTCGTCGGCGAACTCCTCGCGCTGTGCTGTGGTCCACTCCTCGTTGTCGAGCACCACCACGTGGGGGTTGCCCACGTTGGCAACGCCGAGGGCTCCCGACACCACATCGTCAAACCTCACCTCACCCATGGCCACACTGCCGTAACCACTATCGCCGCTCATCGTCAGGGCGACCGAGCGCAGTCCCGCGCCGGTGTGCACGTCGAGCGTGGACCACTGAGCGTGGGTCGCGCGGTGCACCGCCGCCGCGAGGCATCGAATCCCATTGCCCGACATCTCGGCGATGCTGCCGTCGGCGTTGAAGAGCAGCATGGCGACCTCGGGACCAACCGTCGCGACGAGAAGTCCGTCGGCACCCACACCCGTAGAACGCTGACACACTGCGCGGGCCCGCGCAGCCGTCCACCAGGGAGCCGTCCCGTGCTCTATGACGTCGACGAGGAAGTCGTTCCCCGCACCGTGCCATTTTTGAAGAGTCCGAAGTGTCACTACTACTAGTCTCGCACGAAGCCGTCGGGGCTGTTCAACACGTCACGCAGGCGCGCCGCAGCGAGTGCCGGGTCGTCGAACCACTCGATGCGGGGGTCGCGCTGAAACCATGAGCGCTGGCGACGGGCGAGCCGGCGGCTCGCGGTCAGGGCGTCCTGCACGCAGACGTCGAGCGAGTCGCCGCCCTCCAGATGACGCAATAGCTCGCGATAGCCCACCGCCTGCCGGGCGGTTCGACTGAGCCCGCCCGGTGAGTCGAGCAGGGCGGCGACCTCGTCGAGCAAACCATTCGCCATCCAGTCATTGAAGCGAGTGGTGATGCGTTCGTCCAGGAGTGCCAGGTCGACGCGCAACCCGACCTGCACGACGCGCACTGGTCCGTAGGCGCGGAGTCCCGCACCGAACGAGGAGAAGGGGCGACCGGCGCCGAGCGTCACTTCGAGTGCCCGCACTATCCGCCGTTCGTTGGTCGATTCCATGCGACTGGCCGCTACGGGGTCGAGGGTGCGGAGCTCCTCGAACAGCAGTCCCAGTTCACTCGAGGCTCTGAGCTCCAGTTCGGCCTTGACGTCGGGATACTGTCCGGGGATCTCGAAGTTGTCGAGCACGGCTCGACCGTAAAGTCCGGTCCCTCCCACGTAGAGGACCGCGCCACCGAGCTCCCACACCCCGGCCGCGGCCTCGCGCGCCGCGAGCTGGTACTGAGCGACGGTGAACTCCTCGTTCGGATCGATGAGGTCGAGCAGGTGGTAGTCGACCTCACTTCTTTCGGCGACCGAGGGCTTCGCGGTACCGATGTCCATCCCCCGGTACACGGTCATGGCGTCGACCGCCAGGATCTGGATGTCGCCCCTGGAGGCGAGCGCCAACTCGTGGGCCACCGCGGATTTTCCCGACGCGGTGGCGCCGACGAGGGCGACGGCCATGCCGCCGTGGTTCATCACGAGCGCAGGAGCGGAATTCGAACTTTGTGGCGCGGGCCGCGAAGCACCGATGACAACTCGCCGCGCAGATGGTACGGGGCTCCGTGATTGACCTCGACCATGGCCAGCGCACCCGCACGCAGCGGGTCACTCGTCACCGGGAAATGGATCAACTTGCCCTGACGGGTCCGCCCCGACAGCATTTGATCATTGCGTCGCGATGGCCCCTCGACGAGAACCTCTTCGATGCGTCCGACCCTGGCCTGATGCTTCACAAGCGCCGAACGGTCGAGCACCTGCTTCAGACGTTCGAACCGTTCCTTGACAACTTCGTCGGCGACGAAGTCCGGCGTCATTTCCGCCGCCAGTGTGCCGGCGCGCGGAGAGAAGATGAAGGTGTAGGCCGAATCGAACTCAGCCGCCGCAACGACCTCGAGCGATTCGTCGAAGTCCGCATCAGTCTCCCCGGGGAAGCCGACGATCAAGTCGGTCGTCACGGCCAGGTCATCAAGTTCGCGGCGCGCGGCGACCAATCGCTCCATGTAGCGCTCAACGGTGTAGCCACGCCGCATCGCTTTCAAGACTCGATTCGAGCCGGATTGCAACGGGAGGTGCAACTGGGGACACACGGCAGTCGTCTCGGCCATTGCGGCGATCGTCTCGGGGCGCAGGTCCTTCGGGTGGGGACTGGTGAAACGTATTCGCTCGAGCCCCTCGATCTCGCCGAGCGAACGAAGCAGCTGGGCGAAGAGTGGTCGACGTTTGGTGATGTCACGTCCGTAGGAATTGACGTTCTGTCCCAGCACCGTGATCTCGGTGACGCCGGTGCCGACGAGCATCGTCGCCTCGTGGATGAGATCGTCGAGGGGCCGGCTGATCTCCTCTCCTCGCACCGACGGCACGATGCAGTAGGCGCACGTGTTATCACAGCCGGTCTGGATCGTCATCCAGGCGGCGAAAGGAAGTTCGCGAACTGCGTACAGGGCGGGAGCCATGTCACGGTTGGCCTCGGGGTCTGGCGCGTCGAGGATCTCCAACTGGGGGCCCTCGGCGCGCGCTCGGCGCAGCAGCGCCGGCGCCGACGCGAAGTTGTGCGTGCCGAAGACTGCATCCACCCAACCGGCGCGTTCGAGGATCTCGCCTCGATCCTTCTGCGCCATGCAGCCGCCCACCGCGATCTGCATGTCCGGGCGTGCTTCCTTGAGCGCCTTGAGCTGGCCGAGCGCGCTGTAGAGCTTCAGGTCTGCGTTCTCTCGGATGGTACAGGTGTTGAAGATGACGATGTCGGCGTCGGCGTCGGTCGGGGCCGGCTCGAGACCGTCCGCCACCATGATGCCCGCAAGTCGTTCCGAGTCGTGCTCGTTCATCTGACAACCGAACGTGCGTATCGAGAAGGTTTTTGGGGCGGACACGCCCTCCAGCCTACAGAGGCACTGGTTCGACGCTACGGGCCGAATCAATCGTCACGCCGATACCGGCGGCGATAACCGAGACCATTCCCGCCAAGACCCACCAGGTAATCCGTTCGCTCAGCAGCAGCCAACCAATCACGAAGGCGATAGCCGGATTACACGACATCAACACGCCCACCACGGCCGGCTTCAGACGACGCAGCGCCTGCATCTCGGACGCAAAACCGAGGACGATCGAGAGAACCGCCACAATCAGTATGCGCCCGATCAGATACGGATGATGCACGAAGACGTGCGCCGAACCAATAGCGAATGGCATGGTCACGAGTGCAGACACCGCCATCGCCACCGCCAAGCCGCCGTAGCCCGACGCGAGATCGCCCACGCGGTGCGAGGCGAAGAGGTACGAGGCCCAACCGATCCCCGCCCCCACCGCAAAGAGAACACCGAGAGGTGTGAGTCCCCCACCCGGGTGCGACAGGGCCACGACACCGAAACCGGCGAGGAGCACGAACGCGAAGTGTCGCCACGATCGCTTGCCGAGCGCAGCCACGAGAAAGGGGCCCAGAAACTCGATCGCCACGGCACTACCGAGGGGGATGCGAGCTATGGATTGGTAGAAGCACTGATTCATGAAGGCCACCGCGATACCAAGGACGAACGACCCCATCCACTGGCGCCGGCTCCATGAACGAAGATTCGGCCGCGTGAAGGCGAGCAGGACAATGGCGCCGACGAGGAACCGCGCCGCGCTGGACGCCGAGGGGCCGACTGCGATGAACACGGGCCGCACGATCGCAGCCGACCACGGTATCAGCGTGCCCCCGACGACCACGAATACCGTGCCCATCACCGCACTGCGTGAAACGCGCTCCGTCGTCGACGTCAAAGAGAGACCAGGCCCGTGCGGTCGGCCTCGAGGATCATCACGGTACCTGGCACCGACGTGGAGACCAGGAACTCGCGGGCGCTGCGCGCAACGACGTCGGCCGTCGCCTCGGTCGCGAGGCCGAGCATCGTCGATCCGGCACCCGACCAGCACGAGGCGACCGCCCCCGCCTCTCGAAGACGTGCGAGTAGCGGCGCGGCGAATGGAAGCAACGCCATCCGGTAGGGCTGATGAAGGTAGTCGTCCATGGCCGACGGGACGAACTCCTGGTGGTTCGCGAGTCCGGCGATGAGAAGTCCCAGTGACCCGATCGTCGCCACCGCGTCCCTTCGCGGTACCGTGTCGGGCAGAACACGTCGGGCATCCGACGTTGCCAACTCCTCATCGGGAACCACCACGACGAAGCGCCACGCGGGATCGAGCACCAAGGGGCGCGCGACAATTCCCTCCCCGTCACGAACGCTCGCGGCGACCAGTCCCCCGAGGAGCGACGCGGCGGCATTTTCAGCGTGACCGTCGACCTCGGTCGCGAGCGCGAGCGGGTCAAGCGATCCCGCCGCCGCGGCGGCGGCGAGCGCCAGTGCGGCCGAGGAGCCGAGCCCACGCGAAAGGGGAATCATCGAATTCACGTGCATCGTGAAACGATCGTGCCCGAGCACGCGACGGGCCACCCTGGCCCCGAGATGACGTTCGTCATCGAATCGACCGGCCCCGAAACCTTCACTGGTGATGGCGAAGGAATCCGAGGCCTCGAGACGCACCTCGAGGTACAACTCGAGGGCCACCGCGAGCACGTCGAAACCCGGACCCAGGTTGGCGGAACTGGCTGGAACACGGACAAGCATTGTTTCAGCGTAGGCGCTGCCACAGCGACGGTGGTGAAACCGTGGCGCCAGCGACCAGAGGATACGCGTGGCTTCGAACCGCGCGCACACGCAGCCAACCGACGAGTTGCCCACGGTGGATAGTCCGTGTGAAATGGAGCAACCGCACGCTGAAGGGGACGGCCCCCTTCGCACCCCACCAGAAGAAGGATTCCCGGTGCGCCACGACCACCGGCACGTTCTGGCCCGACCAACCAAGGCGTCCGATCACCGTCGACCTCGACACCACGACATCGCTACCACTCGCCAGTGCGGAGCGATCGAGCGCCAGTGCCGCGTCGCCAGCCGGACCGAGCAGATCACCGCCGCGCTGACCGAGCACCACCGCGTAGGCGACGCCCGTCGTCCCACCCAGCGCAAACGTGATCGCCATGACGTCACATCCGCCCGCGGCGATCGTGCGACCCGATTTCACGCCGATGACGTCGTCAAGGCCCACGTAGGGCGTGAACGAGTTCACCGTTCCCGCGAATGGGAGCGTCACGCTCGTCTGGTCGACGATGGAACGCACGAGTGGCGACCTCATGAGCATCTCCGCGAGCAGCCCTTGATCCAGGGCGGTCGATACCGAGCGATCGTCGTAACCGGCGACGTCGGCGTAATGGGTCCCGACGAAACCCAACGACTGCGCGGTCGCGTTCATCGCGGCGATGAACGCCGTTGGAGTTCCGAGCGTCATGTTCGCGAGCATCAGCGCGTAGTTGCTCGCCGAGTGGATCAGCAGACCCTTCAGCAGATCGAGTTCGCAAATCGGTTCGCCGACGCTCACCGCGACGCTCGACTGACCACTGGCCCTCATGAAGTCGTACGCCTGCACGTCACTGGTCGTGACGACGGTACACGGTCCGGTCCGGCCTTGCGCCAGTGGCAACCTCTTCAGCACGACGTACGCCGTCATCAACTTGGTCAGACTCGCAATGGGCACCACGGCGTCGTGCCACGACCGTTCGACGCCCAGTGCGGGGATCACGAGCGCGGCCGAGCCGACGCTGGGCCAGGCGAGCGTCGACGGAGCACCTGACCCGTCAAGCGATCGGAGCGTGACGGTGGCGTGCTCGGCCCGGTTCATCAGCGGCAACTGCATCGCGACGATGATCACGGCGGCGCCGAGCGCGCCGAGCGCCATGGCGAACCCTCGGGTCCAGAGTCCGCGCAGCGCCGGGTTGCCAGTGGAGAAGCTCGTCGACACGGACTACAGCGAAGTCTGCTGGTCGTACTCTTCAGGCGTGATCAAGACCTTGCGAGCCTTCGAGCCATCGCCCGCGGCGACCACGCCCTCCTCTTCCAACTGATCCATGATCCGCCCCGCTCGCGCGAACCCGACTCGGAGCTTTCGTTGCAACATCGACGTTGAACCGGACTGCGTTCGAATCACCAGGTCTCGAGCCTGTCGCAGCACCTCGTCATCGTCGTCGCTGGACCCAGAACCCATGGAGCCCGTGCGGCCGGTCGGGACGTCCAGAGCGACCACCGTCTCACGCCTGCCTCCCTGCGAGCGCCAGTTTTCCACGACGCGGCGAACTTCCTCTTCCGAAACCCAAGGCGACTGCAATCGACGGGCGATGTTGCTCGAAGCGGTCACGAGCAGCATGTCGCCCTTGCCGATGAGTCGCTCCGCGCCACCCTGATCGAGGATCACCCGACTGTCAGCCAGCGAGGAGACGGCGAACGCCATTCGGCTCGGCACGTTAGCCTTGATGACGCCCGTGATCACGTCAACGCTCGGACGCTGCGTGGCGAGCACGAGGTGGATGCCGACGGCTCTCGCCATTTGCGCGATGCGAACCACTGATTCCTCGACGTCACGGGCCGCCACCATCATCAGGTCATTGAGTTCGTCGACCACGATGACGATGTAGGGCAATTTCTCGGGACCGGCTGGTTCGTCCACGTCGGTCTCGATCCCCGTCGCACGTTCGATGGCGTCGGCCACCTGCTCGCGGACCGTAGGTTCGTGGTCCAACTTGCCGCTGGCGATCATCTGCTGGTAACTCGTGATATCGCGCGCGCCGCTCTCGGCGAGCAGATCGTAGCGACGCTCCATCTCCTTCACGGCCCACGCGAGGGTGGCGGCGGCCTTCTTGGGATCGACCACGACCGGTGCGAGCAGGTGCGGCAAGTCGTTGTACTGACCCATCTCGACGCGCTTGGGGTCGATGAGCAAGAGGCGCACCTGCTCGGGGGTGGCGCGCATGACGAGTGAGGTGATAAGTGAGTTGATGCACGAGCTCTTACCCGCACCGGTCGCCCCCGAGATGAGGACGTGCGGCATCTCGCCAAGGTTGACCACCACCGTCTTGCCCGAGATGTCGCGGCCGATCGGGACATCGAGCGGGTGCACTGCGGCGATCGCCTCGTCGGCGGCGAGCAGGTCGCCGAGCGCGACCAGTGTGCGCTGTCGATTCGGCACCTCGACGCCGATCGCCGAACGACCCGGAATCGGGGCCAGAATCCTCACGTCGGGTGACGCCATCGCGTAGGCGATGTCCTTGTTGAGCGACGTGACGCGCGCCACCTTCACGCCCGGTCCGAGTTCGAGTTCGAAACGCGTCACCGTTGGTCCGACCGTGTAACCCACCAGCGCCGTATCGACCCCATGGGCGGCGAGCGCCTCGACCAACTCAGTTCCCGCCGCCTCGGTGGCGGCCCGATCCTGACGTTGCTCCTTGGTCCGTTGCAGCAGCGACGCAGGTGGCAGTACCCACTGACTCTCCAGTGGTGCCGGCGCGCGAGAAGGCTTCACCGCGGGAGCGGCGGCCGGTTCGGTGGCGTCGACTTCGTACTCGACCAGGACCTCGTCGGGGAACTCATCCTCGTACGCCGCTGGCTCGGGCAGGGGCTCGTGGACCGGTTCCTTGGCTCGAGTGCTCTTGGGCGGACGTTGATCCTGTGGACTCGGCACTGCAACGTCGACGTCATCGCTCGTCCCTGGGCGAAGGGTCCACCAACGCAACAACCTTCGTCCGAGAGCCCGAACGAAAGCGACGAACCCCGCGCCGAGTGCACGTAGCCCTATGCCGGTGGTGATCATGAGCGCCACCACGAAGAGCGCCACCAGCACGACGACGGCGCCACTCACGCCGAGTGCACGGTAGAGGCCTTCACCAACGGCGACGCCAATCCACCCGCCGGCGCGACCAAGTGCCTTCACCCCGGCGTGAAACGCGGGGCGTCCCCCCGTCAGATGTCCAATACCACTGATGCTCACCAGACCAAGGGGGATGCCCCAGAAGAACCGGGCACGGTCCACCTCGACCTTGCCCCACAACAGTGCCGCGCCGAGCAGCAGGAGAACCGGTGGCAACGCGAATCGACCCACCCCGAAGACGACCTTCAATGCTTCAGCGATGGCCTTGCCCACGGGGCCGAGCACGTTCGCCTCGGCGAGCGCGACGAAGAGGCCCGCGACTATCAGCACCACTATCCAGATGTCGCGCTCGTGGCGCTGCCAAATGGTGGGACTGTCCGTGGACGCACCCTTTCTCGTCGAGCCGTTCCTGGTCGCCTTCTTGACCGGTTTCTTCTGGTGTCGTGCAGTGGCCACAACCATCCAACTTACCGAACGCAGGTTCGCAATGGGTGCCAATGGCGCATGTCTAGGCTGCAGAAGTGAATTCATCCCCGGACCCCTCGTCACTTGAACTGGCTCAACGCCTCCACATCGACGCTGCACTCGCGACCGTCATTTCCTCGCGGCCGCTCAGTCCGTCCCTGCACGAGGTGATCCTCACGGCCAGCCCCGAGTTGGCCGGAGTACCCGGGAATGACGTGATGATCAGGGTCCGCGACGCAACGGGCAAGTTCGTACGGCGTCGCTACAGCATCCGCGCCCACGACGCGTCGACCAATCAACTCACCTTGTGGATCGTCACCTCGCACGACGGGGCGGGCGCCACGTGGGCCCGACACGCCCGGCCCGGCGACGTGGTCGATGTGGTCGGACCCCGCGGAAAGATCCCCGTCGACCCCGACGCCGACTGGCACCTCTTCGTCGGTGACACCAGCGCCCTGGGGGCGTTCTATCGAATGGCCCAGAGTCTCGAGTCCCCCAGCCGGGCCATCTTCATCGTCGAGGTCGACGAGCCCGACGACGCGCTGACCGCTTCGTTCGACGAAGGACTCGGTATCACCGGCATCTTCGTCGACCGCGCTGGCCGTGCCAGCCAGGACCCGGCGGGATTGCTGAGCGGACTCGCGGCGTTCGCGCTCCCACCCGACGCGGGCCACGCCTACCTGTTCGGTGAATTCTCCGTCATGAAGGTCGTGCGCGCCGCTCTCCTGGACCGTGGCCTCGAACCCGAACAGATAAGTCTCAAGGCGTTCTGGCGGGCGGGCCGTACGAACGCCGAAATGGGAGAGCCCGACAAGAGCGAGGGTTAGAGGACGACGACCGCAGCGAGCAGTACTGGCTGGCGACGGAACTTCTGTCCGAGGATTCGACCGGCGGCCCGCTGCGCGACCTTGTTGAGCGACGACGCGTCAAGGTCGCCCTCTTTCAACGCGTTCTGCAGCGCGTCACGAACCACGTTCGTGACGGACTCCATCAAAGCCTTGTCGTGCTCGCCTTCGAACCATCCGCGCGCGGTGAGTCGCACCGGCTGGCTGATGACGCCGTGCTCGTGGTCTACGCCCGCCGAAATCTGCAAGACGCCGTACTCGGCCAGCATGCGTCGCTCCTCGAGGGGTCGTTCGTCAAGGTCTCCGGCGCTGCCGTCGATGTAGTGGAAACCCGCGGGGACCTGGCCCGCTCGCTTGATCCCGGCGGACGTGACCTCGACCTGGTCGCCATCCTCGCAGATGAGTATGTGGTCCTCGGTGAGACCCATGGTGAGTGCGAGGTCGGCGTGGTGCACCATGTGACGGTACTCACCGTGGACCGGTACAAAATTGCGGGGCCGGACCAACTGGTGGAAGGTCCGCAGCTCGCCCTGGCGGGCGTGGCCCGATGCGTGGACGGGCTCGTTGCCAGAATGGATGACCTCGGTACCCGCACGATGAAGGTCGTCGATGACGCGACCCACGGACCATTCGTTGCCGGGGATCGGGTGCGAACTGAGGATGACGGTGTCGTCGCCACCAACCTTGAAGTTGCGTGCGTCGCCACGCGAGAGCTTGGAGAGCGCGGCCAGCGGCTCGCCCTGGCTGCCGGTGCAGATGACGCACACTTCGCCAGGCGCGTAGCGCCCGACGTTCTCGATCTCGATGAAGTCCGCGGTCTCGACGTGGAGGAGGTTGAGCTTGCGCGCCAGCTTGACGTTCGACTCCATCGAACGTCCCATGAGGGCGATCTTGCGATTCTGCTCACGCGCCACGTCGATGATCTGCTGGACGCGGTGGATGTGGCTCGCGAAGCACGCGACGACCAGTCGACGATTCGGCCGCTCGAGGAAGAGTCGACGAAGCGCCCCACCCACCGAACGCTCCGACGCGGTGAAGCCGGGCTCCTCGGCGTTCGTGGAATCGCACAGCAGGAGTGCCACGCCCTCGTCGCCCAACGCCGCGAGTCGTGCGATGTCGGTACGCCGGCCATCGATGGGCGTCAGGTCGAGTTTGAAGTCGCCCGAGTGCACAATGATGCCCACGATCGTGTGAAAGGCCAGCGCGTGCGCGCTCGGCACCGAGTGCGTCACGGGAATGAACTCCACGTCGAATGGTCCGATCCGCCGGCGTTCGCCGTCGGCGACCTCGATGAACGTGAGATTCGAGGCGACCTTGGCCTCCGTGAGGCGATGGCGCGCAAAGCCGAGCGTCAGGGCTGATCCGTAGATCGGCACGTTCACGTCCTTGACGAGGTAGCGAAGGGCTCCGGTGTGGTCCTCGTGACCGTGCGTCAGCACGATCGCGTCGATACGGTCGCGGCGCTCGATCAACCAGCGAAAGTCCGGCAGGATGATGTCGACACCGTACATGTTGGGCTCGGGGAACATCAGTCCGGCGTCGACGATGACGATGCGACCATCCTGCTCGAGGGCGAGGCAGTTGCGTCCGATCTCGCCGAGTCCACCGAGGAAGGTGACGCGGACCCCGCCCTTAGCCACGGCGCGCTCGCAGTGCGTCAACCACGTTGGAGGCTTGCGCGTCGAGTTGCGCGTCACTCGAACCGAGCGGAAGTCGACACTGACCGACGGCAAAGCCCAGATGGCGCATCGCAGCCTTGGAAGGGAGTGGGTTGGGGTGGATGTCGGTTCCTTCGAATGCGCAGCTCTCATTGATTCGTTCGTTAAGGGTGCGGGCCGTTGTCCAGTCCCCGCCCTCCACGGCGCGAACGATGCCCGCGAACTCGGGACCGGCCCAGTGGGCCGCCACCGAGACCACGCCGACGGCGCCGATGGCCATGAATGGCAGCAACAGTCCGTCGTCGCCGCTGTACAGGTCCAGATCGTCGCCGAGAACCGCCTTGGTGTGTGCGGCCGCCACGAGATCGGCAGATGCATCCTTCAAGGCCACGATATTGGTGTGACCACGGACGAGATCGATGGTCGTGGACGACGCGATCTTTCGACCGGTTCGCGAGGGTATGTCGTAAAGCATCACCGGGAGATCCGTACTCTCGGCGATGGCACCGAGGTGGCCGGCGATGCCGTGTTGACTGGGTCGCACGTACGCGGGCGTCGTCGCCAGCACGCCCGCGACACCCGTCGAAGCCGTCCGTCTGGTCAACGCGACCGAGTGGGCGGTGTTGGCCGACGTGGAACCGGCGAGTACGGGCACGGTGACGCTCTCGGACACGCACGCGAACAGACTGAGTTTCTCGTCATCGGACAGCGACGACCCCTCACCCGTCGAGCCGGCGACGACGAGACCGTCACTCCCCTGCTCGACGAGGAACTTCGCGAGTTGGCTGGCCACGTCGAGATCCATCGATCCATCCGCGTCAAAAGGGGTCACCATTGCCGTAAGAACGGTACCGAAGAGAGGTGAAGCCATACCGTCGAAGTTACCAGTCATTTCACTTTGCGCCGCACGCCACGGTGCGATGACCGCTAGTCGATGAAGGAATCGATCCCCATCGTCAGTCCGGTCGTGGACGAAACGGCTCGCACGGCGAGGGCGACGCCCTGGACGAAACTCTGTCGGTCGAATGAATCGTGACGGATGGTCAAACCCTCACCGGGTCCGCCGAAGAGGATCTCCTGGTGCGCGACGAGACCCGGCAGCCGCACCGAATGGATCTTGATGCCGTCGCCGGTGTCGGCGCCGCGCGCTCCAGCGACGGTGTGACGAGCAGTGGGGTCGACGAGCGGTCCGAGCCCAGCCTTGGCGCGCGCCTCACCAATCATCTTCGCCGTCGTGAGCGACGTGCCCGATGGCGCGTCCACCTTCTTCTCGTGGTGCAGTTCGATGATCTCCACGCGCTCGAAGTAGGGCGCCGCCATCGCCGCGAAGCGCTCGGCGAGCACGGCACCGATGGAGAAGTTCGAGGCCATGATGACGCCCGTCGTGGACGCCGCTGACGCAATCAGCCCTCGCTGGACTTCGTCGAGGCCGGTGGTTCCGATGACGAGACCCGCGCCGTTCGCCGAACACCACGTCGCCGACGCGACGGCGCCGTCGGGAGTCGAGAAGTCGACGACGACATCGATTTCGCCAGCCGGCACGTCGTCCAGACTGGTGGCGAATATCGCGCCGTACAGGTCACGCGGAACACTGACGTCAACCAGGGCGACCACGCTGAAGCCCGCAGCGTTCAGCCCCTCGGCGAGAGCCTGGCCCATTCGTCCCGCCCCGCCGACGATAGCTATACGTTTCACGAGTTCACCCTATCTTTTCCCTTTCGTCGACGCGGGACCCATCCGCGTATGGCCGCTATCGACGCGAGAGCAAGGAGCGAACCGGCCATCGACGCGATGAGGCCTATCTCGATATGGGGCGCGTGGTAATGGAAGTGAATCGTCCATCGCCCGGCTGGGACCTCGACCTGCTGGATGAGACCCGATCGAACGACGTGCAGCGTCGTGACCACACCCGTCGCATCATTGACCGCTGTTGCACGCCAGCCCGGTATCCACTCCATCGAGCGCTTGATGGTCGTCGGCTCGTCACCGCGCACGCTGACCCACGAGTCGCCCCACAGGGTGTTGCGGACATTCGTGATACGAGAGGCGGAGGTGTGCGACGCGATCCAGGCACTTGGGCGAAGCGTGGTCGCTCGGAAGTACGAAAGCCCGCCGCTGGTCAGTCGAAGGCGCCAGGTCGATTGCGTGAGCGCCTGCTGAAATGCCGAGTCGAGCTGGTACGAGGGGGCGTTCGCCCCTCGAAGACGAACCACCGTCGAGGTGATGAGCGTCCCGGTCGGCGACGTGATCTGCACTCCCGCGGCCTGTTCGTGCGAACCCGAGAAATCGAAGACCATCGGCGAACTGGCGGGCTCGCTGATCGTCACTCCGACTGCCCGTCCGCGCGCGTTCAGGAGCCGTGCGGTGACGGGCCCCGTTGCGACGGCACGATTGCCCGGGCCCTCGATCGTGACCGATCGCACGGGCACCACATTGCCGAAGTACCGATGCACCACCGTGGAGCGATGCAGTGCGACACAGAGCGACGATCTCGTCATGGTCGGGGTGACCAACGTGGCGAGCTTGTCCCACGACACCACCACGCTCGAAAGACGGAGTTGGTGGTAGATGTTGCGCGCGAGCTGGCAGCCATCCAGACCAAAGAGTGGATGCGTGAATGTGATGGTGCCGTAGTGCTGGTCAATGAGTGATCCGTAGCCCTGCACACTGCCCAGTCCGGTGAAGACGTTCAGGTTCGCTCCGCCAAGATCGACGAACGTGTCGTGGTGCGATCCCGAGGGGTCGACCAACGCGAAACGGCCATTCGCGCCGAGTGCGGCGACCGCGTGCGCCCTCGACGGCTCCACACTCGATCGACCCGCTACGAAGCCAACCGCGCCGAAGGTCAAGAAGATGAGCATGTCGGCGACCACCACCGCCGTGATCCACTTCATGAACGCGGGTCGGCGTTGTTGCCACAGGAGACAGGTGAGCACGCCGAGGGCGACCAGGAGGTGCAGCACCAGTGTCGGTCGTTCGAAGTGCGCCATCGCGCCCTCGGTCCTCGACGACGTCATCCAGTCGACGATCGCGTTGGAGTAGAACAGCATGGAAAACGACAGGAGGGCCGTCACCAGGGCGGGTGACAGCGTGAGCCACCTGCGGTGTCCGGTCAGGCCAGCCCCGTGCACGTCCCCGTCACCGAGACGCTGCAGGAACCAGCCGAGCAGCGCCGTGAGGCCAAGGTCGACGATGATGATGTTGCGACTCTGGAGACGGGTGCTGCCGTAGAGCGGTATGTGCTGGAAGACGTGTCCCAACGGCGTGTAGCTCCCCCAGGTGGCGAACAGGCCGACGACGACCAGGGCGAAGTAGACAATCCATTCCCGGTCGGCACCGCGCCACCCGCGTCGGCTCAGTCGCGTCAGGTACGCGAACAGTGCCACGAGGGCGAGCAGCCCCACGTAGCCGGTCACCTCGGGCAAGTTGTACGTGATGAAGTAGTTCGGTTGGTGCAGTACGCCGTTGCCCCCGAAGACGTCAGGTATGAACATGAGACTGGTCCAGCGCGTCGCGAGTGAACCGGCCCCGTACCACTGGTAGTTCAGTCCGGTCCGTTGCGACTGCCCGATGACGGCCCAACCGGGTAGCAGTTGCGAGAGGCCGATGACGATGCCCCACATCACGCCCACGCTGACCGCCACCACGTAGGTCAACCGGTCCCTCCAGCTCGTCGGCTGCCACGGGCTACGCACGAACACGAGCACTGGGCCCGCGATGAGGAGCAGGAGCTGCATCTCGGCGATGGCACGAGGCTCACCCGTCAGCGCCGTAAGTCCCCAGAGCACCGCGATGCCCGTCACTGCAGGCAAGAGCAACCACACACGCCCTCGCCACGATTCGCCCTTGGCACGCTCGAGCGCCTGGGCCAACGAGAAGAGCGCGAGCAACGTCCATGGGAGCAGCGCGTAACCCTGGACCACGCCCACGTGCACCAACTGGCCCATCATGGCCCCGCTGTAGGTGTACACGAGCGCGGGCACGAGCGCCGCGTACGTGCGCAGTCCGTGCCAGCGCAGTAGCGCGAACATCCCCACCGCGCTCGCAACGTACACGGCGATGAGGTTCAGCACCCATGCCATGATCGAGGGAAGGGCGACGAACAGGAACGTCAACGGGAAGAACGAACCGGCGTTCATCCCTCCAAGCAGCGCGACGCCGGAGTCGGCGAACGGATTGAGCAGCGGCAGATGCCCGGAACGCAGTTCCTGGCCGGTGAGGACTCGCAGGGGGAAGTTCTGGATCAGATTGTCCTGGGCGATTGCCGGATGACCGAACAACGCCGGCACCGCGAAGAGCAATGTCGGCAGCACGGCCATCGCCAGAAGGGCTCGACGATCAGTGCGCTCGAGTGGTCGCCACCACCGTGCAGGCTCGGCCAAGGTGGTTTCCATCCTCACTACGCTACGTAGAAACAGCAAAGCCGTGCCACACAGTCACGAGGACTGCGCGGCACGGCCGTTGCAAACTATCGGCGACGTGGTCGCGGACTGCGACGTCCACCACCATCGCCATCGGAGAACGAAGGGCCGCCAGGACCCAGGTCACCGATCTCGCCTGCGAGTTCCGCCTCGAAGGACGCCTCGAAGGACGAGCTCGACTTGCTCGTCGGTGTGCTGTCGCGATTGGCATCACGGCTGGATTCACGGTCACGACCCCCACGATCGCGGTCACGACCTCCACGGTCGTCGCGGTCACGACTCCCACGGTCGTCGCGGTCACGTGGCGGACGGGGCGCGCGCGGTGCGTCGCTCTCGTCAGTCTCCATGTTGGCGTATTCACCGGCGAGCGAAAGCGAGACCTTGCCCTGTGGGTCGATGTCGTCGACCTTGACCTCTAGAGCCTGACCGAGCTCCACAACGTCCTCGACCTGACCGATTCGCTTGCCACCGTTGAGCGGCGACATCTTGGAGATGTGCAGCAGACCGTCACGGCCGGGCATGATGCTGATGAAGGCACCGAACTTCGCCATGTTGACGACGCGGCCTTGATAGACGGCGCCGACTTCGGCCGTGGGAGGGTCGAGGATCAGCGCGATGCGACGTCGGGCTTCTTCCACCGCTCGGCCGTCCTTGGCCCCGATGGTCACCGTACCGACGACACCGTCGTCATCAACGGCGATGTCCGCACCGGTCTCCTGCTGCAAGGTGTTGATGACCTTGCCCTTCGGCCCGATGACCTCACCGATCTTGTCGATTGGAATCTCGATCGACACGATCTTCGGGGCGACCTCGGCCACCGCGCTGCGGGGTTCGGGGATCGTCGCGGTGATGACGTCGAGAATGGCGAGGCGAGCGGCGAGAGCCTGGTGCAGCGCCTTGGACAGTACGTCGGCGGGCAGGCCGTCGATCTTCGTGTCGAGCTGCAGCGCCGTGACGGCGTCCGCGGTGCCAGCGACCTTGAAGTCCATGTCACCGAACGCGTCTTCGGCGCCCAGGATGTCCGTCAGGGTCACGTACTTGCCCTCTTCGTACACGAGTCCCATCGCGATGCCCGCAACGGGAGCCTTGATCGGCACGCCGGCGGCCATCAACGACAGGGTCGACCCGCAGACCGACGCCATTGACGTCGAACCGTTCGACTGCATGACGTCCGAGACAACACGCAAGGTGTAGGCGAACTCCTGCTCACTCGGCAGAACGGGGACGAGCGCTCGCTCGGCGAGCATGCCGTGACCGACTTCGCGGCGCTTGGGAGCACCCACGCGACCGGTTTCACCGACCGAGTAGGGAGGGAAGTTGTAGTGGTGCATGTAACGACGGAACTCGTCGGGCGTGATCGAGTCGATCTGCTGGCGCATGCGGGGCATGCCGAGCGTCGTCACGTTGACGACCTGGGTCTCGCCGCGCTGGAAGAGTGCCGAACCGTGGGTCATCGGGAAGAGGTCGAGCTCAGCGGACAACGGACGGATGTCCGCGACGCCACGTCCGTCGATGCGCACACCCTCGTCGACGATGCGACGACGAACGAGCTTCTTGGTCACGGACTTGACCGCAGCCTTGATCTCACCGGTGCGGTCGGGGAATTCCGCCGACAACTGCTCGACGATCGACTTGGTCGCGGCGTCGAGCGCTTCGTTGCGGGCGGTCTTGGACGTGAAGCTGTTCGCTTCGCCAAGGACGCTGGCGCCGACGGCCTCGACGCGAGCGAGCACGTCGTCCTGGTAGTCGCTCAACGTCTTGTACTCGATCATCTTGATCGGGCCACGGGCGGCGACGAAGTCCTTGACGAGTTCACGCTGAAGGTTGATCGCTTCGCGGATCCACAACTTGGAAGCCTCGAGACCAGCGGCGAGGACGTCCTCGCTGACCTTGGGAGCACCGTCCTCGTACTTCACGAACGAACCCTCGGTGCCACCAGCTTCGACCATCATGATGGCGATGTCGGTGTCGGAGGACTCGGTGAGTGCGCGTCCGGCCACGATGAGCTCGAACGTCGCGGCGTCACCTTCGGCGAACGTGGGGTGCGGCGCCCACACACCATCAGTGGTGTACGCCATTCGAACGGCACCGATGGGGCCGTCGAAGGGGATTCCCGAGATCATCAGCGCAGCCGAGGCGGCGTTGATCGCGAGGATGTCGTGAGGGTTTTCCTGGTCGGCACTGAAGATGGTGCCCACGACCTGGACCTCATTGCGGAAACCCTTCGGGAACGAAGGTCGCAGGGGACGGTCGATGAGGCGGCAGATCAGGATGGCCTGGTCTGAGAGTTTGCCCTCACGGCGAAAGAACGCCCCGGGGATCTTTCCAGCGGCGTAGGCGCGCTCTTCGATGTCAACGGTGAGGGGAAAGAAATCGACACCTTCACGCACGCTGCGTGAGGCGGCGACGGTCGCCAGTAGCATCGTGTCGCCGATGCGGGCCATTACGGCTCCGTCGGCGAGCTGCGCTAGGTGACCAGCTTCGAAACTCAGGGTCTTGTCGGTGCCCGTGATTGGGCTACTTACGCGAATGGCGTCAGTCATGGATGTGCTCCTTATGCGGTTAGCAACACTCCGCCCGGATCCCAGTGGGCAACCATCGCCCGAGGCGATTGTTCTCCACTGGCCTCCGAGGCCTCGGAAATGTTGAACACGTCGACGGCGTCGACGTGCATTCTCGGCTAGCGACGAATGCCGAGACGACCGATCAAAGCGCGATAGCGCTCGACATTGCCACGCTGCACGTAATCGAGCAGACGGCGACGTTGGCCAATGAGCTTCATCAGTCCACGACGGGTGTGGTGATCACCCTTGTGAACCTTGAGGTGCTCGGTAAGGTGCGAGATCCGGTCCGTCAAAATCGCGATCTGAACCTCGGGCGAACCCGTGTCCGTTGCGTGAGCTTGAAAGTCCTTGATGATCTGCTGCTTCTCAGCCATAACGTATTTGCCTTATGAGTCGGGGGTCCCGTTGCAAGCCGCCCACTTGACGACCCACACGATCAGCGTCGCTGACCGAACTTCAATGCTAGCAGGGTGGAGGGCTCGGGCGAGTACTCTTCGAAGATCTCCAGTGTTTTTGCGACATCTCGGTCGATTTGCTGCACGAGGGACTCGACATCGGTGAAGGTGGACTCGTCGCGCAGGTGGGCCAGAAACGCCACATCGAGCGACGCGCCGTAGAGGTCGCCGCTGAAACCAGGGATGTGGACCTCCACGAGCACGTGGCCGTCCTCGTAGAACTGGGGGCGGGTCCCCACGGAGATGGCGCCCGCCCGCCACTGTTGGCCTCCGGTGCGCACCGCGCCCGCGTAGATGCCGACTCCGGGAATGAGTTGTCGTGACGTCGGCTCCAGGTTCGCGGTCGGGTAGCCGAGATCGCGACCGCGCGCGTCGCCGTGGACCACTGGAGCGCGCAGGGTGAACGGTCGCCCGAGCGTGGCGTTCGCCCTGGCGAGATCGCCGCCCTGGATCGCTTGACGGACCGACGTCGAGCTCCAGCGGTGGCCGTCACCGAAGATTGGCGTGGGGTGCACCACGAAACCGCAGCTCTCGCCTGCGGTGCGAAGCAACTCGACGTCGCCGTCACGGTTGTTGCCGAAATGGAAGTCCTCGCCCACGACCACGTGTCGAGTCCTCAACTGGCGAACGAGCACGCGGTCGATGAACGAGTCAGCCGTCTCGTGCGCCAGGTCATCGTTGAAGTTGAGTACTCGAACCTGCTCCACGCCCAGTGCCTCGAGTCCTTCGAGTCGCTGCTCCAACGTCGCGATCTGCAGTGGTGCGCGCTCCGGCGCGAGGAGCAGCGCGGGGTGGGGCTCGAAGGTGACGACGGTGGGGCGAACCTTGTGACGATCGGCGATCTGACACAGTCGGGTAATGACCTTCTGATGACCACGATGGAGTCCGTCGAAGACTCCCATCGCGACCGCGCTCGGTTCCGTGGTTACCTCGGTGTCGTCACGCAGGATGATCATCGCCATCAACCTAACCCTGCGCGCCGTCGGCCTCGACGGGCAGGACGACTTCGGGCTTCCATTTCTCCCCACGTCGGCGCAGGATGGCGACGAAGCCACCCCGAGCGTTCACCGCGGCGATCTCGCCGCTCGAGAAGCCTCCGTCGATGTCGATCTGTTGTCCCATTCGAAGGCGTCGCTCCTGCTCGTCGTCCAGGACGACCCGCTCCAGATGTTCAACGAATGCGAGCGGAGCCTGCAGCGGCGACCTGAGGGCGCTCACCAGCGACTCGAGCGACTCGAGCGTGAGCGCGTCGCTGACCTGGTGACTCCCGCTCGAAACGCGACGCAATGAATTCAGGTGGCCCACGGTCCCCGCCCGCTCGGCGAGATCGCTCAGCAGCACGCGTACGTAGGTACCCACGGTGCACTCGACGTCGAAGCCCCACACTGTCGGATCGGGGGTGGCCTCGATGGTGAATCGGCTGATGGTGACGGTACGGGGCGCCCGCTCGACCTCGAGTCCCTCGCGAGCGAGTTCGTGCAGTCGTCGACCGCCGACCTTGAGCGCCGAGACCATGGGGGGCGTCTGCAACTGCGTGCCCAACATCGCGTCGGCCAAGGATTGCAACGCGCCGTCCGCGAACGCAGGAACCGGCCGTTCGTCAACGGTCTGCCCGTCGGCATCCAACGAATCGGTCGAACGACCGAGTTGCACGGTGCCGGTGTAGCGCTTCAGTTCACCCTGGGCGAAGCGGAGGAGTCTCGTCGACGGCCCGACGGCGAGTACCAGCAGTCCCGTGGCCATCGGGTCGAGGGTTCCGGCGTGGCCCACCCGTCGCTCGTTGAGCAACTTCCTCACCCGAGCGACGACGTCGTGACTCGTGACGCCCTGGGGCTTGTCGACGAGGAGCAGCCCGTTATTCGTCGTCACGGTGCTGACGACGCAGGATGTCCTCGACGGCCGTGCCGCTCGCGACGGCCGGGTCGGCCATGAACGAGAGTTTCGGTGTCCGCTTCAAGCGAGTCTGCGCGTTCACGGCCGCTTGGAGCTGCGCTCGATGCTCGTCGAGTGCGGGACGGACCTCATCGCTCAACGAGTCCAGGTACACCATGGCCTGGCGCATGTCGGGCGTCGTCTCCACACCCGTGACGGTGAGCAAGCCGAGCCGCTCGTCGAAGTCCGAGATGCGCAGCAGTTCGTCCGAGATGACCTCTCGCAGCACCTGGTTGACTCGCGCTGAGCGAGGATATGGATGACGTCCGCCGGTCGAATGAGCCATTGACTAGGCCGTTCGGGGAATCTCGCGCTCTTCGAAGGTCTCGATGATGTCGCCGCTCTTCAAGTCTTGGTAGTCGGAGAGTCCGATACCGCACTCGAAGCCTGCCTGCACCTCGCGCGCGTCGTCCTTGAAGCGACGCAGCGACGTGATCGAACCCTTCCAGATGATGGTCCCCTCGCGAAGGAACCGCACCTTCGAACCACGCGTGATGACGCCATCGCGGACGAAGCAACCGGCGATTGCCCCGATCTTCGGCACGCGAAAGACCTCGCGCACTTCGGCTTCGCCGGTGATGACCTCTTCGAACACCGGTGACAACAAGCCGAGCATCGCAGATTCGATTTCCTCGATCAACTTGTAAATGATTTCGTAGGTGCGGATCTCCACGCCTTCGTTCTCGGCCAACTCGCGACTGCGCTTGTCCGGACGAACGTTGAAACCGATGATCGTCGCACCCGAAGCCTTGGCCAACTGCACGTCGTTCTCGGTGATGCCACCGACGCCGCGGTGCACGATGACCAGTTTGACATCCTCGCGTTCGAGCTTGCGCAACGATTCTGTGCAGGCCTCGAGCGATCCTTGGACGTCCGCTTTCAGCACGATGTTGAGCGTGGCGGTCTCGCCGCGCTGGATCTGTTCGAAGAGGTCTTCGAGTCGGGCGCCGCTCGTGGATGCCACGGGCTGGTGTCCGATCAGTCGAGCGCGCTGCGCTCGTGCCTCGGCGAGGGTACGTGCGTGGCCGAGGTCGTGAGCGACGCGCATCTCGTCGCCGGCGAACGGCGGCTCGCTGAAGCCGAGTACCTGGACCGGGGTCGAGGGGCCGGCACTCTTGACCTGCTTACCTTGATCGTTGATCAGCGCCTTCACCTTGCCGTACGCGGCGCCGGCGACTACCGGGTCACCGACTGAGAGCAGACCCTTTTGAACCATGATCGTCGCGACCGGTCCGCGACCGACCTCGAGGTTTGCCTCGAGGACGGTGCCAACTGCGCGACCGGTGGGGCGAGCAACCAGTTCGCCCATCTCGGCGACCAACTGGACCTGCTCGAGCAACTCCTCGATGCCGGTGCCCTTCAGTGCGGAGATCTCGACACAGATCGTGTCACCGCCCCACTTCTCGGGAACGAGTCCGTAGTCACTGATCTGCTGGAGTACGCGGTCGGGGTTGGCGTCGGGCTTGTCCATCTTGTTCACCGCGACGATGAGCGGCACGTTCGCCGATTTGGCGTGGTTGATTGCCTCGATGGTCTGAGGCATCACGCCGTCATCGGCGGCAACCACGAGAATGACGATGTCGGTCACCTTCGCGCCACGGGCCCGCATTGCGGTGAATGCTTCGTGGCCCGGCGTGTCGATGAAGGCGATCGGCTTGTCCTTCCACATGACGCGGTAGGCGCCGATGTGCTGGGTGATGCCTCCGGCCTCGCCGGCGACGACGTTGGTCTTTCGGATCTTGTCGAGCAGCATGGTCTTACCGTGGTCGACGTGGCCCATGACGGTGACGACGGGTGGGCGCGGTACCGCGGGGATCTCCTCGTCCTGCTCGTCCTCATCGAAGAACTTGGCGAGCAATGCAGCTTCCTGCTGCTCACCCGGATCGACGAGTCGGACCGTCGCGCCGACTTCGGCGGCGTACAACTCGATCATGTCATCGGTGAGTCCCTGCACGGCGGTGACGATCTCGCCCTGGAGAAACAGGAAGCGCATGATGTCCGCGGCGCTTCGATTGAGCTTGGGGCCGACGTCTTTCGCGGTCGAACCACGCTCGATGATGACCTCGCCCTCGGGAACCGGAGCGCTGCTCGGCTGCCACGTGGTCATTTGGGTCGGCTCGAGCTCCTCGACGTTACGGCGACGGCGACGGGTCACCTTGCGCTGCGATCCGCGCGGACCGCCGGTCCCGCGACCCGCGGGACCTCCACGTCCTGGACCGGCGGGTGCGCCAGTCGTGGGTCCGCCGGTACGTGGTCCTCCGAAGCCGGTGCCGCCAGCGCCACCGGGACGCGACGGGCCGCCGGTACGAGGAGGACCCGACTGCGGACGCGACCCCATGGGACGGGGGCCGCCAACACCGGGTGCGCGACTCGTCGACCCGGGTACGGGACGGCGGGCGCCGGGAGGTGGCGGGATGGGACGACCGGTCGCGCTCAACGGGCGGCCGGGAGGTGGCGGGATGGGACGACCGGTCGCGCTCAGCGGCGGACGCATCGGCGCCGCGCCCTCGCCAGCGCTTGTTCCGTCACCGGTGGGACGCTGCGTTGGCCGGATGGTCGTCGGACCATCCGGTGACGCGGCCCTCGTGGGGACTGGCTTGGGCACGACGGCACTGCTGCGAACAACTTTGGGGCCGGAAGATTCGACTGGCGCGGTCGCGGGTGCGGGCGTCTCGGCGCCCGACGGCTCCGCAGAGGTGACTGGCGCCGCGGTCGCGACGACCTCGTTCTCGGTTCGGTGCACGCGAGTGGTGCGCACTGGCGCCTCGGCTTGCGGAGCGCTCGCGACGACGGGTGCTGGCGCTTCTGCGACGGGCTTGGCCGCCGGCTCGGGCTCGACGACCCGTCGCAGTCCGTCAGCGTCAGCGCGGCGACGAATTCGGTCAGCCTGCGCGTCCTCGATCGAGGCCGAGGGGCTCGATGCGCCGATACCCAGTTTTTGGGCGAGTTCTAGCAACTCTTTGCTCGTCAGTCCGAGTTCTTTCGAGAGCTCGTGTACCCGGATCTTCTTCTGCGCCAAAACGTTCCCTTAATTCATGTGTTCGCACTTACTACGAACACAGTTGTCTATTCTTTCACAACCGAGCCCATTCCATGGGCCTTCAACTCCGCTGTCAGCGCATCCATGTCGCCCGCACTCACCGCTTTTCGCAGAGCTCGAGCCACATTGCCAACCTGTACTACCTCACCGCAGCCGGTATCGGCACACCACCAGACGCCCCGTCCGGGACCTCGTCCGACGTACCAGGAACCGTCGCTGGCCTGACCAGCTCGAACCAGTTCCGTGTCGGCGCGCCTCGTACGACACACCACGCACGTGCGAACCGGCGTTATGCCTCTTCCTCCACGACCTGGTCGCCAGCGTCCTCGATAACGATCAACTCCTCGACGTCACCTTCAGCGTCAGTGACGATCACGTCATCAATGACGGCTTCAACGTTACCGTTCTCGCCAACGACTTCGACCAACTTCTCGTCCAGCACCGCGTCACCATCAGTCCAGACCTCTTCAACGACTTCGTCCTCTTGGCCTTCGTTCTCCGAGCGGATGTCGATGCGCCAACCGGTCAAACGGGCGGCCAGTCGAGCGTTCTGCCCCTCTTTGCCGATGGCGAGCGAAAGCTGCTGGTCGTGAACGATGACGGTGGCGATGCCCTCTTCCTCGTTCAGCTGCACTTCACGGACTCGCGCTGGCTGCAGGGCGGACATGATGAATTCAATCGGATCATCGCTGTAGGGGACCACGTCGATACGTTCGCTGCGCAACTCGTTCGTGATATTGCGCACTCGCGAACCGCGCGCGCCCACGCAGGCGCCGACCGGGTCGACCATTGCGTCATTGGACGCCACCGCTATCTTGCTACGGTGACCGGGCTCACGGGCGAGCGCCTTGATCTCCACGATGCCGTTCGCAATCTCGGGAACCTCGATCTCGAACAACTTGGCGACCAGGGCCGGGTGCGTACGGCTCACGACGATCTGGGGGCCCTTGTTGGTCTTGCGGACCTCGACGATGTACACCTTGATGCGGGCCCCGTGCTCGTATCGCTCGAAGGCGATCTGCTCGGCCTGGGGCAACAGCGCCTCAACACGACCAAGGTCCAGCAGGGTGTAGCGGTTGTCGTTCTGCTGCACCGTTCCCGACACGATGTCGCCCTCGCGGTTCGCGAACTCCTCGTACATCTGGCGACGTTGGATGTCGCGAATAAGTTGCATGAGGACTTGCTTCGCGGTCTGGGCCGCGATGCGGCCGAAGTCCTCGGGGGTGGCGTCCCACTCGCGCGTGACGTTGCCGTCGATGTCCAGTTCCAGACCCCAGACCTTGATCTCACCGGTCTCAGGGTTGATCTCGACCTCGGCGTCCTCCGCCGAGTCGGGACGGCGCTTGTACGCCGCGAGCAGCGCGTTCGCCAGAGCGATCAACAACTCCCCCTCGTCAATGTTCTGGTCACGTGCAATCTGTCCCAGGGCTTCAAGAAATTCGAAGTTCGCCATGATTTAGCCTTTCTTGCTCGTCGTTGAGGATTTTGGTTTGCCGCGTGATGGCGTGGGCTTCGCCTCGCCACCCCACTTGAAGACCGTGCGCGCGCGCTCGATCTTCTCCAGTTGCACGACGACTCGGCCGTGCTCGGCATCATCGAGGGTGACCGTCGTCGCGTCGGCGTGGATTACGGTGCCCTCGAGACGGCGCGTGGGCTGGTCATCACGCAATTCGCGCAACGTCACCACCTCACCCACCGTCGAAAGAAAATGGCCCGGCGTGCGAAGTTTGCGCTCCAGGCCGGGGCTCGAGACGTCGAGCGTAAAGCGGTTCGGGATCGGGTCGGCGGTGTCGAGCCATTCCGAGATCGTCCGGTTGGCCTTGGTCAGCGACTCGAGATCGACGCCACCCTCTTTGGTCACGATGACGCTCAAGGTGCCCTTGGCGAGCTCGACATCGTAGAGTTCGAGCCCCAAAGGGCTAAGGAGCGAGCGCAACGGTGTCTCCAGGTCCATGGCCATCGCGCTCCTCTCTGTGTCTACAGTCGTTCAGACAATGAGAAAGCGCGGGCCCGAGGCCCGCGCTTAAACGAGTCCAAACGTCCATTGCGGACTGTCGGGGTCAATTGTAGCAGTTAGAACAACACTTGACAATCAGGTGGTAGGGACCGAAACGGTTGAATCTCCTGTCGTCCGATCCCCAAACCCGTGGACGGAACTAATACGACTTCGCCACGATGCACAGCAGGTCATTCTCGAGCTCGCTCGCTGGAATCGAACCGTCGGCGCGCTGCAGGCACCGGATGGTGACGGCCTGGCCGTTCATCTCAGCCTCTTCCGCGTCGCCGACGAGGTCCCAGGACAATCTGGCGAAACCGGTCTGCGCCACGTCGATGGCCTCGACGACTGACGCGACATCACAGGTATTGGCGTCACGGCGGTCACGTGCGTCATTGAAGAGATCGCTCTGGATGGTCTCCAGGAGGGCGGGAAGCTGCGAGGCGAGCGCGTCGGGTGACACGATGATCTTCTCCGACGTGTCACGTCGCACGACGGTGACGATGCCCTCGGCGAGGTCGCGAGGACCCACTTCGACACGGAGCGGGACGCCCTTGATCTCCCAGTCGGTTAGGCGCCGACCGAAACTTCCCCGTCCACGGTCGAGAACAACGCGAACCCCGGCACTCTTCAACGAGGCGTGGATCCGTTCGCAGGCGTCGTTGACGGTGGGTTCGTCGCGCACTGCGATGACGACCACTTGCGTGGGGGCCAGACGTGGGGGAACGATCAGCCCGTTGTCGTCCCCGTGAGCCATGATCAACCCACCGACCAAACGGGTCGACGATCCCCACGACGTGGTGTGGCACAGCGCCGCCTTGCCCTCTTCGTTCTGGTAGTAGATGTCGAACGCCTTGGCGAAATTCTGCCCGAGCTCGTGACTGGTCGCCATCTGCAGCGCCTTGCCATCGCGCATCATCCCTTCACAGGTCATGGTGTTGATCGCACCCGCGAAACGCTCTCGAGGCGGCTTGATGCCGAGAAAGGTCGGCACGGCCAGCACCTCGTTCAAGAAGTCGTCGTAGACCTCGGTGTGAATCTTCATGGCGTAGGCCGCCGCGTCCTCGTAGGTCGCGTGCGCGGTGTGACCCTCTTGCCACAGGAACTCCGAGGAACGGAGGAACAAGCGGGGACGCAGCTCCCAGCGCACCACGTTGGCCCACTGGTTGAGGAGCAGCGGAAGGTCGCGGTAGCTCTGGATCCACTTCGCCATGAACTCGCCGATGACTGTTTCTGACGTCGGGCGCACCACCACTGGCTCGGCGAGTTCCTCCCCGCCGGCGTGGGTGACAACGGCGAGTTCAGGACTGAAACCCTCGACGTGCTCGGCTTCCTTGGAAAGGTAGCTCTGCGGGATGAAGAGCGGGAAATACGCGTTCTGAGCTCCCGCTTCCTTGATGCGGGCGTCGATCTCGGCCTGGATCCTCTCCCAGATCGCGTAGCCGTAGGGTCGGATGACCATGGTGCCGCGTACGGGACCGTTGTCAGCCATCTCGGCCTTCGCGACAACGTCTTGATACCAGCGGGGGAAGTCCTCTGCTTGAGGGGTAAGGACGCTCGGGGATGCCACAGTTCTCCTTAGATACGTTGTTGCAGCCTAGCCAAGGAGGACCTCAACCCTCGCTGCGGTGACGAATCCTCTCGATGCGCTCGAGGGCGTGGTTCGCGTCCAGACCCTTCGCGTCGAGCAGCAGCGCCCGGTCCGCGGCGGCCTCAGCCTCGGCGGACGCGTCGCGGGCCAGCAATCGGGCGGCGACACCCTCCGTGGCGATCTTCTTGGCCTCGTCGACGAGCGCAGCGACCATCTCATCCTCGGGAACGACCCGCACAATCTGCCCCTGGATGAAGAGATGCCCACGTTTCTTACCCGCCGCGATCCCGAGGTCCGCGTGGCGGGCTTCGCCCGGTCCGTTCACGACACACCCCATCACCGCGACCTGAATCGGGATGTTCAACTCGCCGAGAGCGATCTGGGCCTCGTTCGCGATCTTGATCACGTCGACTTCGGCGCGACCGCAACTCGGGCACGCGATCAGGTCCAGGCCCTTTCGCTCGCGCAGCCCCAGCGCCTCGAGCAGTTGGCGGCCCGCGCGTGCTTCTTCGACAGGATCGGCGGTCAGCGAGTAACGCAGCGTGTCGCCGATACCCTCCGCCAGGAGGGTGGCGATGCCGGCTGTTCCCTTCAAGAGACCGCCGGGCAACGGACCCGCTTCGGTCACTCCGAGGTGCAGTGGGTGCTCGAACGTCGCCGACGCCAATCGGTACGCGGCGATCATCGTGGCGACCGACGAAGCCTTGACCGAGATCTTGACGTCCGTGAAGTCGACCTCCTCGAAGTACGCGAGTTCGATCCTCGCCGACTCGACGAGCGCTTCGGGAGTCGCTCCGCCGAACCGCTCGTAGATGTCTGGATGCAGGCTGCCCGCGTTCACACCGATGCGGATCGGCACGCCGCGGTCGCGAGCTTCGCTCGCGACGAGCTTGATCTCCTCGGGCTTGCGCAGGTTGCCAGGATTGAGCCGCAGTCCGTGCACTCCCGCCTCGAGCGCGGCGAGCGCCATCTCCACGTGGAAGTGGATGTCGGCGACGATCGGCACCGGTGAGCGAGGGATGATCTGCGCCAAACCCTCCGCGGCGGCCAGGTCATTGCAGGTGCAGCGCACGATATCGGCTCCCGCGGCGGCAAGCGCGTAGATCTGCTGGAGTGTTCCCTCGACGTCGGCCGTCTTGGTCGTCGTCATGGACTGGATCGAAACCGGCGCGTCACCGCCGACTTTCACCGAACCCACGGAGATCTGACGGGTGAGGCGACGGGGGCTGAGAGCGCTGGCAGTGACATCCACCCCACCATTCTGCCGTGCGGCGCCGTCCCGCCACGCGACTACTGGAAGGGATTGGCGATTGGGTGAACGATATCGAGGTACAGCGTGCTCACAAACAGCACCAGAAGCAGCGTCATGAAGACGTAGACGACGGGAGCCAGGAGATTGACATTGGCGTGATAGCGGTTGTCGCGTCGGCTGCGGATCCGTTCGTAGGTGGCGATCGCGACGTAGCCTCCGTCGAGCGGGAGCATCGGCAGCATATTGAAGAGGCCCACGAATATATTGACCATCATGAGGATCTGCAGTAAGATCGCGGCTCCCGATTGCGCGCTCTGGACCGCGATACGCACGACCCCGACGATGGATTCGGGCCTCGTGAGTTGGTTCGTCTTCGTATTCGCGGCGGCGGGTGATGCCACTTGGTGCAAGAGACTCGCGAACTGTCCGGGAGAGAACACGTGGATCATCGCGCGCACGTCGGCCCCGATGGTCGAACCGATTCTCGTGAAGGATGCGGGAATCGCGCCGTACCAGGACGATCGAACGGTCAGTTCGGCGAGTTCGACACCGAGCATCCCTTCGCTGGTGGTGCCGGTCGCGATGGGGCGCCCGTTCTCCTTCAGCGTCAGCGCGTTGGCCGGCGTCGCCTTCACTGTGAGCTCGTGACCCTTGCGATCGACCTCAATCGTCAACGCCGTCCCCGGATTCTTGCGAACGATGGCGACCAGGTTGTCCATGCTCGTGACCGGAGCACCATCGACTGCGAGCACCCGGTCGCCAACCTTCAGGCCGGCCAGCTGGGCCGCGTTCTTCGCGTGACCGTCCCAGTGCGAGAATGCCGAGATCCCCACCGCGCTGGACGAAGGAAGCCCGATGAAGGCCAGTGACGCCCAACACAACACGACCGCCATCACCATGTGCATCAACGAACCCGCCGACGCGAAGAGGACCTTGCGAGGATACGACGCGGAACGGTACGTCCGGCCTTCGTCCTTCTCGGGGATCGACTCGCCCCAGGTCATCCCCGGTACCTTCACGTAGCCACCCAACAGCAACGCGCGAACACCGTAACGAGTCTCACCTCTCGTGGTCGACCAGACGACCGGACCAAAGCCCACGAAGAAGTCCGTCACCTTCATACCGGCTCGCTTCGCGGTGATGAAGTGTCCGAATTCATGGCCCATGACCATGACGAAGATGGCTCCGATCACGACGGGCAGTGCCCATCCTCCCCACCACGTCAACACTGCGATGAGCACGATGACACCGGTCAAGAATCCTGCCAGGGAAAGCCAATCAGACCGGCGGTGCTTCTTCACAATGCGTTCACCATACCGTGAGCGATTCGTCGGGCAGTCGCGTCATTCTCGAACAAGGCGTCGAGCGAATCGAGCGGATCATCGACGTAGAGGTCCATTACGTCAGCCACGATCCCGACGATCCTGACCCACGGGATCTGGTCATTGAGAAACGCGTCCACGGCGATTTCGTTCGCCGCCGAGAGCCAGGCCGGCGCCGCTCCCGCGCGCCGCGCCGCTTCGTACGCCAGATCAAGTGCGGGAAAGGCCTGGCGGTCAGGTTCCTCGAAGGTGAGCGTCAGCGACTCACTGAAGTCGAGGCGTCCCCAGCCGTGGTTGAGACGGGTTGGGGCGCCGAGGCAATACGCGATGGGCAGGCGCATGTCGGGTTCGGAGAGTTGTGCGAGCACCGCCCCGTCAACGTACTCGACCATGGAGTGCACGATGGACTGCGGGTGGACCACTACATCGACACGCGCAACCTCAATATCGAAGAGGGCGGAGGCCTCGAGAACCTCCAGTCCCTTGTTCATCAGCGTCGATGAGTCAATCGTGATCTTGGGGCCCATGGACCACGTGGGGTGTTGCAGGGCGTCACTCTTCTTGACCTCACGCAACTGCAGCTTCGACCAACCACGAAACGGCCCGCCCGAAGCGGTGAGGAGTAACCGGCGCACGTCGGGGTGCCCCTCGCGCGACGATGACCCGGCGAGACACTGATGGATCGCGCAGTGTTCGGAATCGATGGGGAATATCTCGGCTCCAGCGGTCGTTCGAACCTTGGCGACGAGTGGTGCGGCCGCGATCAGCGACTCCTTGTTGGCGAGTGCCAATCGCTTGCCCGACTCCAACGCGCTCAGGGTGATCGGAAGCCCCGCGAATCCGACCACCGCATTCACGACGACGTCGGCGCAGGTCGACAGTTCGCGCAGCCCCTTCGCCCCGACGACGATATCGACGTCGGGACCCACCATGGCGGACATGGTCACCCGGTCGGCCTCGCTCACGACGCCGACGCGCACGACGGAGAATTCGTTGACTATCGATGCGAGTTCGCGCAGGCGCTGCCCGCCCGAGACCGCGATGAGTTGAAACGATTCCGGCTCACGCTTGAGCACATCGAGTGTCTGGGTGCCGATGGAGCCCGTAGCACCCAAGAGCGCCACGGTCGTGCGCGATGACGACACGACTATCCCAGTTTAAGAATGTGAGCGAGGTAGTACATGGTTGGCAGGGCGAAGAGAAGCCCGTCCACCCGATCGAGCAGTCCCCCGTGCCCCGGAAGGATCTGGCCCAAGTCCTTGACGCCGAGAGTTCGCTTGATCATGGATTCGAACAAATCGCCCAGCGGAACGACCAGCACAATGGCCAGGGCGGCCTCCAGACCGTGGGTCCTGGTCCACGGACTGATAAGGGGAAGGATCGCGATGCCCACGATGAGGGTGACGAGTGTTCCACCTATGGCACCCTCCACCGTCTTGTTGGGCGAGAGTGCCCTGTTCAGGGGACGATGGCCAAATGCCCGACCGGTGAAGAGGGCCCCTGAGTCATTGGCGATCGTGAGCAGAATCGCTCCGAACAGGTACGCGAGTCCGTGTCGATGCGAGAAGGAGTGGGGCGAGATCAGCAGCAGCGCGTACGAGCCGAGGACCCCCACCCACACGAACACGAACAGTGTTGCGCCCAGACCATCCAGGACGTCGATCTTCTTCGGGGCGTTCAGGTACCAGATGAACCCGAAGACCATGAGCAGTACCGTGACCGCGGCGAACGCCGATGTTCCCTTGTTGTACGTCGCGACACCAGCGGTCAGAACCGCGACGATCCCGAGAACCGTTGCTGGGTGCGCCCCTACCGATCGGAAGGCCGCGTAGGCCTCGGCGGCGGCGAGGCCTAGAACGAGCAGCACCATTACCGCTACCGGTAACGTGCCTGCGAGAAAGACCCCGAAGACGACGAGGGCGAGCACGATGCCGGTGAACGTGGCAAGTGAGACGTTCTTCTGCGCACTCTGGCGCACCGCGCGTCCGGCCAGAGGATTCGAGTGAACAGTCCGTCGCGTTCGTTGCGAACGCAGCGGTTCCGGGCGAGGCGTCTCATCGAGGATCTCGTCCGCGGCGATCTCGTCCACATCGAGAGCGAACTCCCAGGGTCGGACGTCCTCGTCCTTCGCGTCACTCGCGAGGATCGACGCGTCGAACTGATCTTCATGGGCGACCCAGTCGGCCTCGCCCTCTCGCCAAGCCGGTGCCGGGATGGCCGCCCAGGGATCTTCGCTTTCGGCCGCTTCCCTCGCCACGACAATCGGCACCTGTCCGGTCGGGGCGTCAGTCCAGTGCGGCAGGAGGGTCGCTGGGTCAATGAGCGGCGCATCCTCCACGATTTCGGCGGCGATTTCGGCGCCAGTGATTGTCACTCGCGAGTCCGTCGTGCTCACGACCGGAATCTCGCCGGTCGGCTCGTCGAAAGTTGTGCCGTCGTCAGACCTCAAGAAGTTCCTGCTCCTTGTGAGCGAGTAGCGCGTCGACGACGGCCACTTCCTCCTGAGTCATCTTGTCGAGCACCTTCTCTAGGTGCTCGATGTCGTCACTCGACAACCCGTGCTCCTTCTCAAGGTTCTCGAGCTCCTGACGTGCGTGACGTCGAACGCCACGAAGCGCGACCTTGCCTTCTTCAGCCTTGGTCTTCACGATCTTCACGAACGCCTTGCGACGCTCTTCGGTGAGTGCGGGAAACGCCAGACGAATGATCTGCCCATCGTTCGATGGATTCAAACCGAGGTCCGCGTTCGAGATGGCCTTCTCAATCGCCGCCATGGCTCCCTTGTCGAAAGGCGAAACGACGAGCAGCCGGGGCTCGGGGACCGAGAAGTTGGCAAGCTGCTTCAGCGGCGTCTCGGTACCGTAGTAGTCGATGGCGAGGTTCTCGATGAGGGACGAGGACGCTCGACCGGTGCGGACCGCCGCGAAATCGCTCTTGACGTGCTCAATCGCCTTGGCCATTCGCTCACGCGTATCGTCCATCACGAGGTCTATAAGTTCGTTGTCCATTATCTCACCAGCGTACCGACGGCGTGACCGTCAAGCGCGCGCCCCAAGTTTCCTTCTGCCATCAGGTCAAAGACTCGAAGCGGCAGGTGATTGTCCTTGCAGAACGTGATTGCCGTCATGTCCATGACGCGCAAATCCTTCGCTATCACCTCGTCGAACGAGATTGCCTCGAACTTCGTGGCGAGTGGATTGAGCCGTGGATCCTCGGAGTACACCCCATCGACGCCACCATGCGTGCCCTTGAGTACGATTTCCGCCTCGATCTCGGCCGCACGTTGCGCGGCGGGCGTGTCAGTCGTGAAGTAGGGATTACCCATGCCCGCGGCGAAGATGACGACGCGGCCCTTCTCGAGGTGGCGTACCGCTCGCCGACGAATGTAGGGCTCGGCGACCTGATCCATTCCGATGGCCGACATCACGCGGGTTGGTCGACCGTGACTCTCGATCGCATCCTGAAGGGCCAGCGCGTTAATGACGGTGCCCAACATCCCCATCAAGTCGGAATTAGCACGATTCATGCCGGCCATGGCACCGGTGGCGCCGCGCCAGATATTGCCTCCGCCGACCACCACAGCAAGTTCCAGTCCGCCGCGCTCCATCGCGTCAGCGATTTCACGGGCGAGGAAATCAACAGTCGTCGCGTCGATGGTTTCATCGCTCGCGGCTGAAGCCAATGCTTCACCCGAAAGCTTCAAGACCACGCGACGCACAGTAATCGCCTAGCTACCGATGACCACTTGCGCGTACGCAGTGATGGTGGCACCGTTCAGGAACTGCTCGATCGACTGCTTCTCATCCTTCACGTAGTTCTGCTCCAAAAGGACACGGTCCTTGAACCAGCCATTGAGTCGGCCTTCGATGATCTTGGGCAGCGCGGCCTCTGGCTTTCCTTCGTTGCGGGAAATCTCCTCGACCGTCTTGCGCTCTGCTTCCACCTCGGCGGCAGGCACGTCTTCGCGCTTGAGGTACTGAGGCTTCGTGAACGCGATGTGCACAGCGATCTCGTGGGCGATCTCCTCGGTTGCGCCTTTGACAACGACAATGACCGCATTGACGCCACGTCCGGCCTGTTGGTGCGAGTACGTCTCAATGACTTCGCCTTCGCCCGCTTCCAGGCGATAGACGCGCCCGAGGGAGATGTTCTCCTTCAGAGTGGTGAGCATCACTTCGATGTTCTCTTGGAACTGTGCCGTGGCACCTTCGCCTTCAGCACAGACGCGAGCAGCGATTTCGTCGGCTAACGAAACGAACTCCTCGGACTTCGCGACAAAGTCAGTCTCGCAGCGCATCTCGACGATCGCTGCTGCATTCCCGTTGCGTACAACCGCGACGGCGCCTTCGCCCGCTTCACGGTCGGCGCGCTTGGCGGCCGATGCCAGGCCCTGCACACGCAACCATTGGGTAGCCAAATCCATGTCGCCGTCGTTGGCCTCCAGGGCCTTCTTGGCGTCCATCATTCCGACGCCAGTTGACTGTCGAAGTGTCTGTACGTCTTTCGCGGTGATACTCACCTTGTTCTCCTCTTTGCTTCTCTACTGATGAATCAGGCGTTTGTGGGTGTTGCTTCAGCTTCAGGTGTTGCAATCATTTCGACCTCTGCCTCCACCACTGGTGCAGCCTCGACGACCGGTGCGGCCTCGACGACCGGTGCGGCCTCGACGACCGGTGCGGCCTCGACGACCGGTGCGGCCTCGACGACTGGCGCGGCCTCGACGACTGGCGCGGCGACCGCAGAAGCGGACTTGTTGATGACGGGACGGTTCGCTCGTATGTATCGACCTTCGGTCACGGCATCAGCAATGAGACGGCAGAGTAGCGCTCCTGAACGAATGGCATCGTCGTTGCCGGGGATGACGTAGTCAATGACATCAGGGTCACAATTGGTGTCAACGACGGCCACGACGGGAAGACCGAGCTTGCGGGCTTCGGTAACCGCAATGTGCTCCTTCTTGGTGTCAATGACGAAGATTGCGTCAGGTACGCGGTCGAGGTTTGCGATACCGCTCAAGTTGCGGTCCAGCTTCTCGAGCTCGCGGCTGTGGCGCAGTGCCTCACGCTTGGGCATGTTCTCAAAGTCACCCGCACGCTGCATTGCGCGCAGTTCAATCATGCGCTTCACGCGACCGGCTACGGTCGTGAAGTTGGTGAGCATGCCACCCAACCAACGCTGGTTAACGAAGGGCATGCCGCAGGCCTGGGCGTAGTCCGCGATGGGACCCTGGGTCTGCTTCTTGGTGCCGACGAACAAGATGACGCCGCCGCCAGCGACCATGTCGCGAACGTAGGTATAACTCGATTCGATGCCCGCAAGGGTCTTTCGAAGGTCGATCAGGTAAATGCCGTTGCGCTCACCGAGAATGAAGCGACGCATTTTGGGGTTCCAACGACGGGTCTGGTGGCCGAAGTGCACGCCCGAGTCCAATAGTTCCTGCAGAGTGACAAGTGCCACGTTCTTTTCCTTCCGTTCGGTTACTCAATCCTTGGGGTGCACCGCGAACGGCGACCGTACGAAACCGCAAGGACATTTCGTCAACTCTCCCACGGTGGGCGAGCCAGACCATGTTAGTCGCTGGACGAGAGTCAGCCCCTCGGATGGGTCTGACGATGCACTTTTTGCAGACGAGACTTTGAAACGTGCGTATAGAGCTGGGTCGTCGTGAGGCTCTCGTGACCGAGAAGTTCCTGCACGACACGAAGGTCCGCTCCGCCCTCGACCAGATGCGTCGCGTAGGTGTGGCGAAGGGCGTGCGGGTAGATGTGGCCCCGCATCACCCGACTGTCCAGGATCCGGCGGACGTCACGCGAACCCAATCGACTACCCCTACGGTTGTAGAAAAGGGCGCCACGGGGAGAGTCCGTCGTCGCGACGATGTCGCGTGCATCCTCAATCCAGAGTCGCACCGCGTCCAGGCCCCGCTGGTGCAGAGGGACGATCCGCTCCTTGCGACCCTTTCCCATCACTCGGAGCACACCTTGGGAGAAGTCGATGCTCTCGAGGTCGAGCCCGCACAGTTCGCTCACCCGCACTCCGGCGCCGTAGAGCACCTCGCACACCGCACGATCGAGCGCGGCCCATTCGTCGTCGCCCCAGTCCTCGTCGAGCAGGTGGTCCAGTTGTTCACGAACAACAACCTGCGGCAAGTGGGTGGCAAGTTTCGGAGCCGCGAGGCGCGCCGCCGGACTCTCCGCGAGGTACCCCCGCTCGACCAGCCACGCGAAATAGCTTCGTAGCGACGCACGTCGGCGAACTATTGACGACCGTTGGTCGCCCCGTGCGGTCATGAACGCCAGATACTCGCGAAGGTTTCGCGTGCTGATCGTCACCGGCGACGAGATATCGAGACCGACGCACCACTCAATGAACTGGTTGATGTCGCCCAAATAGGCACGGATCGTCGCCGGCGAACGATTCGCGGCGCCCAACGTCGCGACGAAGTCTGCACGGTGCCAAGGTTCCCCGGCCCCTGTCGGCGCATGTGGTTGCGACACGAACCAAGGCTACTGAAGCGGGGCCCGGCGAGGCGCGACCTCGGTAGTCTTAGTCCAACTCTGAAAGGAGACCGGGTGCCTCGAATATTGATCGTTGAAGACGACGACCGGATTCGCACCGCCCTGCGACTGATGTTCGAAGGTCAGGGATTCGACGTCGACGACGCGTCGACCGGTGAAGCCGGTGTCGCGCTCTTCGAGCGCATGGCGGCGGACATCGCGATTGTCGACATCATGCTCCCCGGCATGACGGGCTTTCAGACGTGCCTCGCCCTGCGTACTGCCAGTGATCTCCCGATCGTGATCGTCTCGGCCCGTGACGACACCACCGACGTGGTCCTCGGCCTCGAGTCGGGCGCCGACGATTACGTCACCAAACCCTTCGTGCCGGAAGAACTTCTCGCTCGGGTGAAGGCCCACCTTCGCCGTCGACCCGAGAAGAGCACCAACGCGTTCTCCTTGGGCAATCTACGCGTCGTGCCCGACGAAGGTGTCGTTCGTCACGGTGACGGTACGGAACTCCACCTGACGTCGACCGAGTTCCGCCTGCTCACCGACCTGGCATTGGCGAACGGCAAAGTGCTGTCGCGCGAGGATCTCCTCGAACGAGTCTGGGGGTATGACTACTTCGGTGACAGCCGCCTGGTCGATGTCCACATTCGGCGCCTGCGAACGAAGATCGAGCCGGACCCCGCGAATCCCGCTTATCTCGTCACCGTTCGAGGCGCCGGTTACAAGTTGGTGCTCTAGTGGGTCGTCGAAGTCTCCGGCTTCGCCTCCTACTCACCTTTGGTCTCGGTGCGCTCGTCCTCAGTTCGATGTTCGCCTCGCTCACCTACCTGGGTGTCCGCCACGTTCTCGTCACCGACCAACAGCAGACCGACCTGCGTCAGAGCTACGTGAACGCCGCGTTGATCCGCAGCACGCTCTACAGCTCTCCACCCGACCTTGCGAACCTGCTCAATTCAATTCAGCGAGCGACCGATTCCTACCTACTGGTGCAGACGCATCACCAGTGGCTCTCCAAGAGTTACGGCGCGGCCCCGAGCGACGTGTCAGATTCGCTCGTCGCGTCCGTGGACAACGGCGTCACCACCGAGCAGAGCATTGACATCAACCACCAGATCATCTTCGTGGTCGGCGTTCCGATCCCCGCCGTCGAAACGCAGGTCTTCGAGGTCTTCCAATTGGGAGGCCTTGAACACACCCTGCGGGTGCTGCTGCTGCTCATGGGCGCGGGTGCACTGCTCACGTCGCTCATCGGTATCGGTGGCGGCCTCTGGGTGACGCGTCGAGCCATCCGCCCACTGGTCGAGGTCTCCCAAGCCGCGGCTCTTATCGCGCAGGGTGAACTCGGCACACGCCTCGTCGTGACCCGCGCCGATCAAGAGGTCCAGCAGCTCGGTGAGTCCTTCAACGCAATGGTGAGCCAACTCGTCGAACGCATTGAGCGCGACGCTCGTTTCGCCAGTGACGTGAGCCACGAACTGCGGTCGCCGCTCACCACCCTCGCCACCACCACCTCGATCCTCGAGCAGGATCGTGAAGCGCTCTCGCCCGCCGGTCAGGAGAGCCTCGATCTGCTGCAGGCCGATCTCGCCATCTTCCAGGCGCTGGTGGAGGACCTTCTCGAGATGGCCCGCAGTGACGGGGGCGGTGCCTCGCTGGCCTTGGAGAGCGTGCCCTGCGTCGAACTCGTACGACAATCCGTTCGCTCAGGCGCACGCCGTCACGGCATCAGTGAGCCTCCGGTCGAAGTCGCCTCCGACGTGTTCGATCCCCTCGTTCTCGTTGACCGACGACGCTTCGAGCGCGTCATCACCAACCTGATCGACAACGCGCACCGTTACGCCGATGGGTCGGTCGCGGTGAGGATCGACCTCCACGATCACCTCATCGCGATCAATGTCGACGACGCGGGTTCAGGCGTCGCCCCCGAGGAGAGGGAGAAGGTCTTCAACCGCTTCTACCGCGGCCAGGCCGCGAACGATCGAGGCAGTGCTCGAGGTACCGGCCTCGGCCTCGCGCTCGTGCGCGACCACGTCACGGCCTTCGGCGGCACCATTACGGTCACCGAGAGCCCGGAGGGTGGAGCCCGATTTCAGATCCTGCTGCCAATTGTCCAAGGGTCGAACTCATGAGAACGCTGCGCAGCATCGTGCTCATGGCGTTGGGCGCCGTGCTCTTGAGCGGCTGCACGCTGGTGCCCACGGCCAACAACCCGACCGTCGTGCCACCGAAGAACGTCCCGTTCGGACTGCTCGGTCAAACCATTCCCGGGACCAACAACGGGCGCGTCCGGTTCGTGACCCAGCCGGTGTACATCGTTGACGCGACCGGCCATCTGGCCCCATCAAGCCGTATCGTGCCGTCACCGCCAACCCTGCTCTCGGTCCTTCGCGAACTCGTCCTCGGCCCGACCGAGATCGAATCGTCCGCGGGCTACACCAGCGCCCTGCCTAAGAACTTCCAGATCATCACCGCGACGGTGCGGTTGGGCATTGGCTACCTCGACGTGGCCACGCCGCTCAGCCCGCTCGCCCGGGACCGCCAAGTACTCGCCCTCGGCCAGCTGGCACTCACCGCACAAGGCGTGGGCGCGTTGACCGGCATCGAGATCTCGGTCGGTGGCGTCATTCAGTCATCGCTGCTGCCCAACGGCAAGATGACTCGCGAAGTGACTCCCAACGATTTCGCCAGCCTCTTGAATCACTAGCCCAGCGGTTGGGGGCGGTGCTGTTCTGCGGCGCTCCAGAGGTGTTCCAGGTCGTAGTACTCACGGGACGCTTCGTCAAAGACGTGCACGATGATGTCCCCGTAGTCGAGGGCTATCCACTCGCCCGCCGGCCAGCCCTCGACGTGCTGGGGTTTGACGCCGAGCGCCAGGTCGATCCGACGTTCGACCTCTTCCGCGATGGCTCGCACCTGGCGGTCGTTGCGACCCGACGCGATCACGAGCGCGTCGAATGAATCAACCAACTCTCGAAGGTCGAGCACGACGGCGTCGTGGCCCAACTTCTCATCCACACCGAACAGCGCCGCGTCGAGGAGAGTGGCGACGAATGGATCGAAGGAGCCGCGAAGATTCTCGCTGCTGGTCACTGGCCCACTCAGTGCACTACTCCCAGCACCACGAACGCAGCCGTAAACGGCAACGTGAGACAGACGATGGCGATGGCGACGTAGCGCTGCTTCATTCGTCGCAAATCCTGGCGCCGTGGGGGCGCCGACTCCAAAACCGCGAGTCCCGAAGACTGCGGCTCGGTCAGGTCGAAGTTCCGAACTGCCATCGTCCTTGCACTCTACTCTTGGATGGTTTCGAACAGAGGAATCACCGAACTCGGAACAAAATCGCGCAAATTATCAGGACCGTAGGGAATACCCCGTATGAAAGTGCTCGAGAGATCCACCGGGTCCATAGGGATCTCGTAACAGTCCCAACCCTCGGGGACAACGATGATTCCGCCCGGGCGAGGAACGATCCCGACCCGGGTGAGAGTACGAAGCGTCGCGGCATCGTGCCACGAGTCGATGTGCTCGACCAGGTCCGCGCCGACGATGAGGTCGACGGTGTCGGCCTCTTCGAGCAGTTCGCGCACCGTATCGATCGTGTACGAGGGTCCCTGTCGACGGATCTCGCGGTCCGAGACGCGCACGTGTTCCAACCCGGCGAAGGCCGCCTGCGCCATGGCGAGGCGAAGCGCGGCGGGGTGCACCACGCCGTTCGCGGACTTCTGGTACGGATCGCCCGCGACGGTGACCTCGATGACGTCGAAGCGATTCGTCCGCGCGGCCGCTCGCAGAGCGGCGACGTGACCGAAGTGTGGCGGGTCGAAGGTGCCCCCGAAGAGACCAAGGCGCCAAGTCGTCACCCCCAGAGCCTAGAGCGCGATTGCGAGTCGACTCTTACAACCCCTACGCTTGTTGTATGGCCGCGAACACGAATGACTGGAATCCCAACTCCTGGCGAGCACGCGAGGTCGCACAGAGTCCCATCTGGCCCGATAGTGATCACCTCACCCGTGTCGAGGATGAACTCGCGACCAAGCCGCCGTTGGTGTTCGCCGGCGAGGCCCGCCGGCTCCAAGACCACCTCGCGCTCGTGTCCCAGGGCAAGTCCTTCCTCCTTCAGGCTGGCGACTGCGCCGAGTCATTCGACGAGGGTTCGGCCGACTCCATTCGCGACAAACTCAAGGTGATCCTGCAGATGGCCGTCGCACTGACCTACGCGGCCGGCGTACCGGTCATCAAGGTGGGTCGTATCGCGGGACAGTTCGCGAAGCCCCGCTCCGATCAGTTCGAGGAGCGCGACGGTGTCCGCCTCGCCTCGTTTCGCGGCCACATCGTCAATGGCGAGGCGTTCGACGAGGAGTCACGTCGCCCCGACCCCGACCGGCTCCTCGCCGCCTACCACCAGAGTGTGGCCACACTGAATCTGCTTCGCGCCTTCACGACCGGGGGCTTCGCTGCCCTGTCGCGGGTGCACGCGTGGAATCAGGAATTCGTCGCGAACTCGCTGGAGGGAAAGCGATACGAGGTTATCGCCGATGACATCGAGCGGGCGCTGCACTTCATGAAGGCCTGCGGCATTGATTTGCACGACGACGGCGCCTTGCAAGGCGTCGACTTCTACACCAGCCACGAGGCGCTGATACTCCCGTACGAGCAGGCCCTCACCCGTCGCGATTCGCTCACCGGCGAGTGGTACGACTGCTCGGCGCACATGCTGTGGATCGGCGACCGCACCCGTCAACTCGACGGCGCCCACGTCGAGTTCCTGCGCGGCGTTGCGAACCCGCTCGGGCTCAAGGTCGGTCCGGGACTGGCGGTGGACGATCTGCGTCGGTTGGTCGACGTGCTCAATCCCGAGAACACCCCCGGTCGACTCACCCTCATCACGCGCCTCGGTCGCGAGCGCATCACCGAGATGCTGCCGCCGCTCGTCACCGCCATGCGTGATGACGGTCGTCATGTCGTATGGGCGTGTGACCCGATGCACGGCAACACCTTCGTCGCCTCGGGCGGGCAAAAGACCCGTCGCTTCGACGACGTGCTGTCCGAGGTGTCCCAGTTCTTCGCCGTCCACCAATCGCTCGGCACCTGGCCGGGAGGCCTGCACATCGAGCTCACGGGCGACAACGTGACCGAGTGTCTCGGTGGCGGTTCGCGGGTGCTCGAGGGTGACCTCGCCACGAACTACACCTCGATCTGCGACCCCCGACTCAACGCTACCCAAAGCCTGGACATGGCCTTTCACGTCGCCGAGTTCCTGCAGGGCTACTCGGCCGCCAGCGGAGCCCGGTCGTTGTAGCGCAGCAGTCGCAGCCGCATCACCGTCGGGTCGATCTCGAACTCGGTCATCGAGCAGTTCTGCGTCAGGAGACGCATGCGTGCGCCGGGGTGACGTCCCTCGACCAACTTCATGGCCTGCTCGATGACGCCACCGTGCACGACCAGGATGACGCGCTGGCCCGGATGACGAAGGGCAATCGCGACGAACGCCGCGACGCAGCGATCGTAGAACCCGATCCACGACTCGCCCCCCGGCGCGAAGGGTGCGTCAGGCTCCTTGTCCCAGTCGGGACCGCCGAAGGTGTCGAGCATCTCCTGCCAGGTGAGTCCGTCCGCCGCGCCGGGGTGGATCTCGCAGAGCGCACAGTCCTCGACCGCCACCAGATGCGCCGGCAAACCGGGGCTGATGATTCGCGCGGTCTGGACCGCGCGCGGCAGCACCGACGTGTACAGCGCGACGGCGTCATCGAATTCACGACTGCGCACCAGGCGGTCACGCAGCGATCGCGCCTGCGTCTCGCCCAGTTCCGTGAGGCCGCCGCAGCCAATCGGACCGCCCACCACTCCGTTCGCGTTGCAGAACGCCTCGCCGTGGCGCACGAGCACGAGGCGCGTCCCGCTGGGCTCGGATCCGCGGGTGCGAAATCCCTCGGGCGGCTCGACGGCCCCGTTCAAGCGAGTTCCCCGACGAAGTCTTCGAGCTGGCGTAGCGTCCGACACTCGATCACGCGGTCGCAGTAGGGCGCGTACTGATTCACGATCGAGTCGCCGCTGTTCCAATAGCTCGTGGGTTCGGGATTGAGCCAGTAGACCGCCTTCGCCCGGTACTTGAGGTCCGCGATGACCTCGGCGTGCGCGTGGTGGTAGTTGTTGCGAGCGTCGCCCAGGATGAGCACGGTCGAGCGTTTCGTGATCTGATTCGCGAACTTCTCGTGGAAGGTGAGGAAGGCCCGACCGTAGTCCGAATGACCGTCGTACGCGATCACGTCCGCCTCGGCGTTGATGCGCGCGACCGCCTCGGAGGGGTCGTCCACTCCCTCGAAGAGCCTGCTCACCTCGTCGAGGCCATCGACGAAGACGAAACTGCGGACCTTGGAGAACTGGGAACTGATGGCGTGCACCAGGTGCAGGGTGAAGCGCGCGAACGACGCAACGGACCCCGAGATATCAGCGATGACGTAGATCTCCGGTTTGGCCGGACGCGGTGGCTTGAATCGGAGATCCATCGGCACGCCCCCGGTCGAGAGGCTTCGGCGCACCGTGTGGCGAAGGTCGACCGGGCCGCGGTGGCGGCGTCGACGCCGGCGCGCCAACCGAACGGCGAGTTTGCGACTCAAGGGTCGAAGCGCTCGCTCGAGCTGGGCCATCTCGTCACGGTTGGCGTGCATGACGTCGATGTCCTCGGGCAACGGCTTGCGGACGGACTTCGCGAGAGCCCCGGCGCCACGGTCCTCGACCAGCCGCTCACGGATCTCGCGCTCGATTTCAGCCTTCAGCATTTCAACGCGCGAACGCGCCTCGTCGCGCGTCAGCCGCTCGCTCAGCGCGTCCTCGGCCTGAGCCGACGTTGCCGACGCCTCGCGCAACCGCTCCTCGAGCTTTTCGAGTTCGAGGTTGCGAAGGGTCCGATACAGATAGTACGTACCACCCACGGGCCGACCGGGTTCCATCCCGGCGTATCGGCTTACGGCCTCGTTGGCGGCCTGGCGCAACGCGTCGCGATCCCCGTCGCGAAGGGCACGAAAGAGCAGGTCGGCCAGTTCCTGGGCCGAGAGCGACGACGACCCTCCGCCGGCCTCGCCTCGAGCCTGACCCGGCCCCGACGCCCCGGCGGCGCCCTCGCGGCCCATCTCGCCGTCGTCGAGTTCCTCACCGTCGAGTAGATCCTGCACACTCTGAAGCGAGCGGGTCGCGAAGAAGACCTCGAAGGCGGTGTTGAACACCGGGAGGTGGTCGCCGTCCTTGACGAGCGTTGCGGCGAGCGAACTCTTCACCAGTGAACGATTGCTGAGATCGATGACCTCCATGGCGCGCGCGCAGTCAACGTGCTCGCTCATCGAGACCGGAATGCCGGCGGCGCGCAGTTCGCCGATGAAGTCGCCGAGGAGGTTAAGCAACTGGCTTCGAGCGACCGAGGAGTTCCTTGGTGGCTCGCTCAATGTCGGACTGGTACTTGAGCAGGATGTGCAGGGTCGCCGCGGCGTCGGCCTCGCCGATCTCCTCGCGCCCGAGCACCACGAGCGTACGTGCCCAGTCGAGGGTCTCGGAGACCGATGGCGACTTCTTGAGATCGAGCAGACGCAGTGAACGGACCACCTGGGCGATCTGCTCGGCGAGCGTGGACGAGATGCCCGGCACGCGCGAGAGGATGATGTCGCGCTCGCGCTCGACGTCGGGGTAGCCAACGTAGAGGTAGAGGCAGCGACGTTTCAGCGCCTCGGAGAGCTCGCGGGTGTTATTGGACGTCAGGAACACCATCGGGATCTGCTTCGCCTTGACCGTACCGAGCTCGGGGATGGACACCTGATACTCCGAGAGGATCTCGAGCAGCAACGCCTCGGTCTCGAGTTCCACGCGGTCGACCTCGTCGATGAGCAACACGACCGGGTCGGTCGCGGAAATCGCTTCGAGCAACGGGCGCGTCAGCAGGAACTCCTCCGCGAAGATGTCATCCTCGAGATGCGACCACTCCTCCGCCGACCCCTCGGGGCGCCCCGCCTGGATACGCAGCAGTTGCTTGCGATAGTTCCACTCGTAGAGGGCCTTGCTCTCGTCGAGTCCTTCGTAGCACTGCAGTCGAATGAGACGCGCGCCGATCGAGTCCGCGACCGCCTTGGCCAGCGCGGTCTTGCCGGTACCCGCGGGGCCTTCGACGAGGATTGGCTTGGCGAGCCGGTCGGCGAGGAACGTGACTGAGGCAATCGAGTCGTCACTGAGGTAATCGTGGTTGGACAGCCGGTTCTTGACGTCACCGGGCGAGTCGAAGCGCACCGGCGGCACGTGCAAGAGCCCCAATCGCTGCGCGAGCTCTTCTCGTGGATCGAGTGCACTCATCTGATCTGTCCTTCTCCTCGTACTACCCATTTCATGCAGGTCAATTCGCGCAGTCCCATCGGGCCACGCGCGTGGAGCTTCTGGGTCGAGATGCCGACCTCGCCCCCGAGCCCCAGCTCGCCACCGTCGATGAAACGCGTCGAAGCGTTCACGAGAACCGCGGCGGCGTCGACCCGGCGTACCCACTCCTCGGCGTTGGCGGCGTCCTCGGTGACAATCGCCTCGCTGTGTCCGGTGCCGTACTTCGCCACGTGCGCGACCGCCTCGTCGAGGGAACCCACCACCTTCACGGCGAGGATGAGGTCCAGGAACTCGTTCTCGAAGTCGGACTCGACGGCGGGCGTAGAACCCGGAAGGATCGCTCTCGCCGCCTCGTCAGTGCGTAACTCGACCTCGGGCATGGCACTCGCGAGCGCGGGCAGGAAGCGCGCAGCGACCTTCTCGTGCACCACGACCGTCTCGGCGGCGTTGCAGACGCCCGGTCGCGAGGTCTTCGAGTTCTTGACGATCGCGATCGCGCGGACCATGTCGCAGAACTCATCGACGTAGACGTGACAGTTGCCGTCACCATCCAGCACGTAGGGAACCCTGGCGTGTTCGCGCATCGCGGCGATCAGGCTGGGCCCGCCACGGGGGATCAGACAGTCCAGCACCGAGGTCATCTGCATGAACGCCGTGGCGGTCTCGTACGAGGGATCCTCCACGAGGGCCACGCCGTTCGAAGGGAGCCCCTCGTGCTCGAGGGCGTCGTGCCAGAGTTCGACGATGAACCGGTTGGTCCTCATCGCTGACGAACTGCCCCGCAGGTACGCCGCATTGCCACTTCTGATGCAGAGCCCGGCGACGTCACTCGTCACGTTGGGACGGTTCTCGTAGACGACGCCGATCACGCCGAGCGGCACCCGCACTCGTTCGACACGCAGTCCGTTCGGGCGCACGTCGCGGTCGAGAACCTCGTAGAGGGGGTCGGGCGACTCCGCGATCTCGCGCAGCGCGCTCGCCATGCCCGCGACGCGAGCATGATTGAGGGTGAGGCGGTCGCGACCCGGGCCGGATTCACCGTAGGCGTCGACCTCGCTGGCGTTGACGGCGAGCAAGTCGGCCTCGACCAGCTCGAGTTGGTCCGCAACCCGTCGAAGGACGGCACGCCGCTGCTCGTCGGTTGCTTGGGCCAGCGCCTGAGAGGCTGCACGTACCTCGAGACCCTGCGCCTCTAGTTCAACGATTGACATTGCTCCAGCGTAATGGAGCGGCCTAGACCGGTCGCAGTAACACGAGGTCATCGCGATGCACGACGACGTCCTCGCCGTCGCGCCAGCCATCAGAGCCCACCCGCGTCAAGCCCTTGGCGACGACCTGACCGTCCAGGTCCTTGATCTCCACGGCCTCACCCTCTACGAACTCACCCTCGACTGATTCGATGCCCACGCGCAGGAGGCTGCTGCCATCGTGCTCGATCGCCTGCAGCGCTCCCTGGTTGACGACCAGCGCGCCGTGGCTCGCCACGGCGAAGGCGATCCATGACTTGCGGGCTGACAATCGCTCGCTTCGCGGATGAAACGTCGTACCGAAGCCGGACTTCTCGCTCAGCGCCTTACGCAGCGACTTCGACGCCCGTGCCGGCGCTATCACGGTCGTGATCCCCGACCAGGTGGCCATGCGCGCCGCCGCAAGCTTGGAGGCCATGCCACCGCTGCCAACGCCCGATCGACTTGTTCCCGCAAGACCCACCAGGTCGGCGTCGATGGCCGAGACCTCCTCGATGAGCGTGGCGGTGGGGTCGAGGCGGGGATCAGCGGTCAAGAGGCCGTCCGTGTCGGTGAGTAACACCAGGTGCGTCGCTCCGATGAGGTTGGCGACCAGAGCGGCGAGACGGTCGTTGTCGCCGAATCGGATCTCCTCGTCGGCGACGGCGTCGTTCTCGTTGACCACCGCCACGACGCCAAGCCTCTCGAGCGATTCGAGGGTGCCGCGGGCGTGCAGGTACTGACCGCGGTGCGAGAAGTCCAGTGGGGCGAGCAGTACCTGGCCGACGGCGGTACTCAATTCGCCAAACGCGTTTCGCCACGCGTGCATGAGGAGGGGCTGACCCACTGCCGAGACCGCCTGCAAGGTGGCCGCGTCGGTGGGACGGGCGGCTCCCTGGCCAACCTCGGCCCAGCCGGCCGTGATAGCACCCGACGTGACGACCACGACCGACCAGCCCTCGCGGCGAAGATGCACGACGTCCTCGGCGATGTTGACGAGCACCTCGTAGTCAACGCCGCCCGTCGAGTCGGTGACCGAGGACGTGCCGACCTTGACGACGACGCTACGAATCGTCATCGCTGTCGCCCAGGTCCAAGCGACCGTGTCGAGCGAGACGCTCACGGCGCGAGACGCGGTGATGGCCGCCTCGGTCGAGTCCGGCGCCAACCTCGTCACGCCACCATTCGAACGACAACGGGCCGATCGACACGACGTCGCCGTCGCGCACCCCCGCGCGCGTCAGCATTCGGTCGACGCCGAGGGCGCGAAGACGTCGCACGATTTCGGCCAGAGCCTCGTCATCGGTGAGGTCCTGGAATCGGACGGCCCGAATCGCGGGTCGACCTTCGACTTTCCAGGCATTTTGACCGTCGCGCTCGACGAAGATCTCGTCCGGCAGCGGCTTGTGCACAACCACGGTGTGATCGAGCTGCAACGCCTCCTCGCGACGCACCTGCAGTACGAAACCGGCGAGTTGAGCCACCAGTGGGTCGATGCCCTCGCCGGTGACCGCCGAAATCGTCGCGATCCCCTCGATCTCATGTGCCGCAACGTCGCCCTTGGAACCGACGATGACGCGCGGGCGTTCAAGAAGGTCGGCCTGGTAGTCACCGAGCTCTCGAAGCAGGATGTCCATCTGTTCTTGCGGAGGAAGGGGTGCGAGTTCGGAGAGGTCGAGCAGCACGCATAGGACGCGCGCGCGCTCGACGTGGCGCAAGAAGTCGTGGCCGAGGCCCCGCCCTTCGGCGGCGCCTTCGATGAGACCGGGGATATCGGCCATGACGAACTCGGTCGCGTCCTGGGGACGTCCCGAACGGGCTCCGACACGCACGACGCCAAGGTTGGGCACCAGCGTCGTGAAGGGGTAGTCCGCGATCTTGGGTCGTGCCGCGGAGACGCGCGCGATGAGCGTGGACTTGCCCACATTCGGGAATCCGATCAGCGCCACGTCAGCCTGTAGTTTCAGTTCCAGGTTGTACCAGCACTCCTGGCCAACCTCACCCTGCTCGGCGAAGGCGGGAGCCCGTCGCTGGTTGGAGAGGAATCGTGCGTTGCCCTGGCCTCCCAGACCTCCTTCGGCGGCGAGCCAGCGGTCACCCGGACCGGCGAGGTCGACGAGCATCTCGCCGTCCTGACTGAAAACCATCGTCCCGACCGGCACGGTCACGGTGACATCCTTGCCGCCCGAGCCGTGCATTCGCTTGGAAGTGCCGTGCTGACCATCGGTCGCCCGACGGAACGGGTGATCTCGAAAGCCCAGGAGCGAGGCCTGATTGTGGTCGGCGACTATCCAGACGCTGCCGCCACGGCCACCGTCACCGCCGTCGGGGCCGCCCTTGGCAACGTGGGCCTCGCGACGGAAACTGACGCAGCCTGCGCCTCCGTCACCCGCTTTGGCGTGGAGTTGAGCGGAATCGACGAAGGAAGACACACAACCATCCTACGGCCCTGCCCGGCGGGGCCAGCGTGCTCACGCCAGAAGGACCCTGATCGCCTCGTCGAAGACCTCCTGATGCTGCGTCACGTTCTCGATTGTGGTCGCCGGGCACATCAGGGCCATGTTGTGAAACGGCGTCAGGAGAACGCCACGGTTCACACCGAAGAGGTGGAGGAAGTCCTCCAGCATGGGATCCGCGCTCTTCAGCGATTCGCCGCCGTTTCGAGGTGCCGGTGACGCGAATCGGTACTCGCACCTCGCGCCGAGTTGGCTGATCGACCACGCCAGCCCGTTCGCGTCGATAGTGCGCTGCACGTGTGCGCTGAACATCGTCGCCAACTCCTCCATGGGTCCGAACGCGTCGTCGGTCAGCACCTCGCCGAGCACCGCACGCATAGCGGCGAAACTCATGGGATTACCGGCGAGCGTTCCGCCCACTCCCCCGACGTCGACGATGTCCGCACCGGCCGAAACCGCCGCGAGCACACGTTCGCTCAAGTCTTGACTGAGTCCGTACGCACCGCAGGGAACGCCTCCGCCGAGGGATTTACCGATGGTGATCGCGTCGGGCCGAAGGTTGAAGCGCTTCGTCGCCCCGCCAGGGCCCGCCGAGAAGGTGTGCGTCTCGTCGAGGATCAAGAGCGTGCCCGTCGCGTCGCACAGTTCGCGTACGCCCTCGAGGAAGCCGGGTTCTGCCAACACGATGCCGATATTGGTCATCGCCGGTTCGCTGAGCACCGCCGCGACGTCGCCGAAACTCAACTCTCGCTCCAGCGCCGCGAGATCGTTGAACTCGACGACTCGAGTGGTCGTCGACGGGTCCACCGCGGGTGCCACATTGCCGGGCCGCGACGCGGCGCGACCGTTCTCGTCGACGACCACGAAGGTCTCGTCGACCGAACCATGGTACGAATATGAGAAGACGAGGATCTTCGGCCGTTTCGTGACGAGACGCACCAGGCGCAGCAACCAGCGGTTCGCGTCCGTTGCCGAAAGGCTGAACGACCACTGGGGAAGGCCGAAGCGTCGGGCCAATTCCGCCGCCACCCACTCGGCGTCGTCGGTGGGCAGCATCGTCGTCACGCCACCATCCACCCCGATGCGGCGCGCCATGGCCTCAATGAGCGGAACCGGTGAGTGACCAGCCATCGCCCCGGTGTCGCCGAGGGCGAAATCGGTCAACACGTTGCCATCCAGGTCGGTGATCGACGCGCCGTGGGCTGACGAGAAGCCCAGAGGAAAGCCACCAGCCCACTTATTCATCCAGGTCATCGGTACCCGCGCGAAGAGATGATTCGCGTCGTCGTGCAGCGCTCGCGACTTGGGGTGCGACGTCTCGTAGAGAGCGCGCTCCGACGCGTTCAATTCAGCTAATTTGGCTCGATTTATGGGATCCATACGCCCATCGTAGGTCCCGGAAGGAACAAATTATGACAACCGACTCCCTTGAAATTAGTTCTCAACAGGGATTTCACGGAAACGGTGTGGAGTTATCCCGTGATTTATTGCCAGAAATCCCATAATTTAGGGATTTTTGCGATAAAGATGGCTGCGGTTGCTGGGAACACTCCCAGTCCGTTTCAACGAAGAGTAAGGAGTCGACCGGTGAACAAGGCCGAGTTGGTAGAAGCAATTGTTGCTGAGAGTGGCGCTGCAAAGAGCACGGTAGCGGAGGTCCTCAAGGGCTTTGAAGAAGTCGTCGTGAAGAACGTAACCAAGGGCGAGAAGATCGTCTTGTCGGGCTTCCTTTCGTTCGAGCGTGTTGATCGCAAGGCTCGCACCGCCCGTAACCCGCAGACTGGCGAAGCCATTCAGGTGAAGGCCTCCAAGGCGCCAAAGGTTTCCATTGGCTCAACCTTCAAGAAGGCAGTCAAGGGCTAAGTATCCTCGCAACAATGGGAAGCCCCCTGGGTGACCACCTATTCGGCGAATGGGACTGACACTGGGGTACTGAACAAACTGCAAGTCCCCCGACTACATCACACGTGTGAGTAGGCGGGGGACTTTCGTTTGGACCCCACATCAGCCCGACGTGCCGAATGGGGTGTGATCGGGGGTTGTCATGGCGTTCTCCTTGGTCAGTGGTGGACGACGGCGAGCAACGTCGAGGCCACCAAGGTGAAGATGAGGAAGTCTCGAAGCTTGCCCATGGGGCTCCTCTCGGTGACTGCGATGTGCGATGGTTCCATCGTGCCCGTTGGCGGGTGTGGCGCAATCACTCGGCGGGCAGGGGATACGGGCAGACCAGTCACTGCTCGTGAGGGATGTGCGCGAGTGGGGGCGGACCGCACCGTACTGTGCATACAGAGCAGGAGAGAGAAATGCGAGTTCCCGTCCGAATCGCCGTCACCCTGTGGACCGCGGCGGCGCTGTGCGTCGGCGTGGCCGTCACTGCCGAGGCGGCGTCCTACACGCCGGTGAGCAATCCGGCGAACAACTTCGCGCCGGTGCCCGATTTCGACGTGGCGGTCAACAACCCGTGCGCCGCCAACTCGACACTCGTCGTCGACGTGGTGAAGATCGCCTGTTCGAGCTACATCGTGGGCGCCATCTCGGGGGCACGCTACAGCGAGGGAGTGAAGCCGCTGGTACTGCCCACCAACTGGGCCTCCCTGAGTGTCCCCCAGCAGCTCTTCGTCGTGGTGGACCTCGAGCGCGTCGATCGGGGCTACCCCGCGTACCTGGGGATGAACGCCGCGCTCGACGGTGCCGCGCTCGCGGGAGCGCAGGCGGGCGTGGACCCCACGATGCCGAGCTCGTTCGCGGTGGGCTCGAATGCGGGAGGTCCGGCGGCGGCCGGAGCCCAGGTCAACAGCTTCAACTCGCTGGCGGCCGACTACCACTGGCTCTACACCGACGGCTTCGACGCGGCGGTCAGTCCCCCGTTGACGTGGTGCGCCACGCTGACGGCGACGGGATGCTGGGCGCACCGCGACGGACTACTCGGCTGGGACCCGGTAACCAACAGTGGCGTCGGCGTGGGGTGTACGACGTGCGAGTTCGGAGCGGGCGAGGCGACGACCTCAGCGGGAGCGTCGTACGCGGTGCTGGTGGCACTACCGGCGTCGGGGACGCCCGCGATGACCTTCACCTGGGACAAGGAGAAGACCTACCTACCTCTCTCCACCACGACACCCGCGAAAGACCCCTGCACACCACCCCCGCCATCGACCAACGGCGTGCCAGCGGCGCCGATGGGCGCATGCGGGGTGACCGTCTCAAAGGGACACTTCGTGCGGGGCGTGGCGACGATCAACTGGGCGTCGGCCGCGGGCGTCAGTGTCGACACGGTGATCTTCACGGTCTACGCCACGTCCCGGTGCACGGCGGCGATCTCCGCCACCGGTCAGTACTGGCACGCCGACTTCCCCTGGGTGGGGGTCGCCACCAACAACAAGATGCAGAAGGCCCGGGTCGGAGTGACCTACTACGCGACGATCACCATCAGCAACCGCCAACCGCCCGCGGTGAAGAGCCGGTGTGTCACCCTGGGTCAGTTCACGCGCTGAGTAGCCGCCGCGCGAGGGATAGATCTCGCCCGTCGCCTTGTGCCGCGGTGCACGGACCCGGCACGGTACCGGGTCCACTACGAAGGCGGCCCGCATGCTCGACTCACCCGTACTCTCCCCCCGGAACACCACGCCACGCGATGAGGGGTGGCTCCCCGAGTCGGTCCGTCTCCAGGCGCGCCGCCGGCCCGATGCACCGCACTCCCCTCTTGATCCTCGACCCGCGCGAGGCGGTCGCGGTCGCCCACGAGTTCTACTCGCGGGTGGGCAGCGTGCACTACGTGGTGAAGGCCGGGCCCTACGAGAGCGTCGTCTCGGCGCTGGCCCACGAGGACCACGGCTTTGACGTGGCGAGCGTCGACGAGATCCGCCTGGTGCTCCCCTGCAGCGACCCGTCGCGAATCGTCTGCTCCAACCCGGCGATGGGCCTGCGCGAGATCGACGGTGCGCTCGCGCTCGGGCTGCGGCTCTTCGTCACCGACGCGCCCGAGCACACCGCCCAACTTCACGCCGCGGCCCACGCCCAGGGCATCGTCGCGTCGGATCTGTCAGTGCCGGTGCGGCTCTCGTTGAGCGACGACAGCGTGCGCCTCAACCTGTCGGGCAAGTTCGGGGTCCCCCTCGAGGACGCTATTCGGCGAAAGGGACTGGCACTCGGAGTCCTGAACGAACCGCAAGTCCCCGACTACATCACACGTGTGAGTAGTCGGGGGACTTTCGTTAGGAGCCCACGCCAGCTCGACGTGCCAAATAGGGGTGACCACCCGGGGGTTTTCCATTGTCCTGTTTCCCTCGAGGGCGCTGAGCGGGCGACGTGTCGCACCCGAAGCGTCCACGTTCAGATGGTCGGCGGGCCGCCAACGAACTCAAGTCCCCAACGTGCGAGGGATTGTGGTCGCAACGGCGCCCAGGACCGTAAATCCCGATGAAATCAAGAATCCCCCGGGCAATTGCCCGGGGGATTCTTGATTTAGGAGGAAAACTCAGTCAACGAGTACGTCGACTAGTTTTCGGCCGCGTCGGAAACCAAACTTCACGGTTCCTTCAGCGAGCGCGAACAGGGTGTCATCCTTGCCGATGCCGACATTGCGTCCCGGGTGGAACAGCGTGCCGCGCTGGCGAATGATGATGCTTCCGGTCTTTACAGCAGTTCCGTCGAAAGTCTTGACTCCGAGTCGCTGTGCATTGGAGTCACGACCGTTCCTTGTAGAACCGCCACCTTTTGTCTTTGACATGGATGCTCCTTACGCCTTCGCGGAAATCTTGATGATTTCCACCGTTGAGTACTTCTGACGGTGTCCCCAGCGCTTGCGCTGGATGGACTTTGCCTTGTAGGTGAGGGCGCGAATCTTCGGACCCTTCTCATCGCCGATGATCTTGGCGCTGACGGTGGCACCCTTTAGTGCTGGGCCGGCGACAACATTGTCCCCGTCCACTAGCAATACGGGTTCGAACTGGACATCGGCACCAATCTCCTCAGGGCGCAGGTCAACGCGGACCACTTGGCCCTCGGTGACGCGCTCTTGGGATGTGCCTACTCGGATAACGGCGTACATAGGGTTGTTAGCCTAGCCGAAATAACTGGGGTGGCGCGCCACGCTAGAGACCGGTCGCCACAACGAAGCCTCGACCGTCGCAAACCGAGCAGACGCTCGACACCGACTCCAAGAGGCCCTCGTTGACCCTCTTTCGCGTCATTTCGACCAGACCCAGCTCCGAGATGTCAAACACCTGGGTTCGGGTCTTGTCGCGTGACAGCGCCTGACGAAGGGCCGAGGCCACGGCTTCGCGGTTGACCTTGGGCTCCATGTCAATGAAGTCAATGACGATGATGCCGCCAATGTCACGCAAACGCAGTTGGCGGGCCACTTCCTCAGCGGCTTCAAGGTTATTGCGAAACACCGTCTCTTCCAGGTTGGTCGTGCCGACGTTCTTGCCAGTGTTGACGTCGATAACCGTCAAGGCCTCGGTTCGCTCGATGATCAAGGAGCCTCCGGATGGCAGGAAGACCTTACGGTCGAGGGCACGGTGCAACTGCTCGTGCACGAAGTATCTCTCGAACAGCGGGAGCTCCTCAGTGCCACGGTCGTAGTACTCAATTCGGTCAGCGAGTTCTGGATTCACGGCGAGGACGTACTCGAGGACCTTCTCATAGAGGACCTTGTCGTCGATGATGACGCCGCGGTAGTCGTCGTTCAACTCTTCGCGAAGGACTCGCACGGCCAGGTCAAGGTCGCGGTACACCAATCGAGGCTGGTTTGACTTGGCTACTTCGGCCTCGATCGCGGCCCACTTCTCGGACAGCGAGGTCACGTCGCGGGCCAGATCCTCCGCAGTGACTCCTTCGGCGGCGGTGCGAATGATGATGCCGTGTCGCTCGGGCTTCACTTCATCGATGATCTTGCGAAGTCGTCGGCGCTCGCCGTCGGGAAGGCGCTTCGAGATACCGATGGTCGATGAGTTTGGCACGAGCACGGCAAAACGACCCGGAATCGAAACTTCCTGGGTGAGCCGCGCGCCCTTGGCGCCAATGGCGTTCTTGGTGACCTGACAGACAACCGTCTGTCCCGACCTGATCATCTGCTCAATTCGCTTGTCGTTCTGTCCGGTGCCTTCAACATCTTCGTTGTCGAACGAGATATCGCCACGATAGAGAACCGCGTTCTTCGGAATGCCAATGTCGACGAACGCGAGTTCCATACCGGGTAGAACATTCTGAATGCGCCCGACGTAGATGTTGCCGTCTATCTGGTTCGTCTCGTCGGCTGCCTTGGCCACGGTGTACTCAACCATCGAGCGACCTTCGAGGGTCGCGATATGCGTCGCCTCTTTCGTCGTATGCACACACATGAGGTAGCGACCCTGCGCCCTGGTCCGGCGCTCGCCCCCACGACGGCGACCCTTCTTGGCGCGACCTCCATCATCGCTCCCGCTCGCGTCGGGTGCCGAAGCCTCAACGGGGGCCTCAGTTGGTCGACTCTGCTGTTCGTTACGCGACTGACCACTGCGGCCGCCCTGGCCGCCCTGGCCGCTACGTCCGCGTCCCCTGCCCCCTCGACGGCGATTCTGGCCGCCCTGGCCGCCTTGATTGGGAGCGCTCGTCTGAGGCGCGGCGTTCGTTGAACTCGTCCCTGGACGAGTGTCACCTATTTGCGGTGCTGGCCTGGTGTCGCCAATACGGGGACTAGACGATGATGCTGACTGATTGTTGGTTTCGTCGCTCACGACGGGTACTCCTTGAGTTCTTGTAGGTGGGGTCGTGGTGCTGTGCACCGTTGATGATCGTTGCAACGCGCGGAGGGAATCTCACGGCGCTGGCGTTGTTGGAGGAAGAGATTTGTTGCATCGCGACGAACAGGGCGAAGGACCAGATGCTTACCAAGGTCAATTCACTCGCGTGTACCACGTTGCGTCCTCAATGCTGGCAGGAGCGGAGTGTCGTTTCACTGCGCTGCTGCTGCGTTCTTATCGCGCACTGTACATTCTGTACATCTACGCCCAACTACTTCAAGGTTACTCGGCGCCAGCGCTCAGCCGGACTTCTTCGTGCCGCTGAGCGTGGTTGTCGTTGCGGGAAGGCCCAATCGCGGCCTCAGCGACACCGGCCTGATCGGATGCGCAACGAGGTAGTTGAAGGTTTCTGCCACCACGGGTGCCGCGGCATCGGCACCGTAGCCGCCCTCGGCCACTACGCAAAGGACCACGTAGCGGGGCTTTCCCACGGGCCCGAAGCCCACGAACCAAGAGTTCGGTTCGAGCCCGGGAGCGTTGCTCGCCGTTCCGGTCTTGCCGGCGATCGGGAACGATGCGAGCGAGAAGTTGACGATGCTGTGAAAGGTGCCGTAGGCGGTACCCCTCGGGTTCTCCACTACCCCCTCGAGGCCTTGGAGAATCGGATCGCGCACGCCCGGGGGCAGACTCACGTGTCCGAGTACTCGGGGCTGGTAGCGCACGACCACCTGATTATGGGCGTTGATCACTGCGGCGGCAACCTCGGGTTCGTAGCGCGTGCCGCCATTGGCGAACGTCGCGTAGGCGTTGGCGAGCTCGATCGGCGTGATCGCGGTAGTCCCTTGGCCGAATGCCATCTCGATGTTGTCACCGGTGTACCAGCTGAAGTTCGGAAACGATTTCGGTGCCGCAGCGTGCAACTCCTTGCGAACGACCGGCGAGTCCACGCGACCCTGATTCTCATAGGGAAGGTCGACGTTGGTCAACGAGTCAAGGCCGTACTCGCTGGCCACATTTTGGATCGGTGTCTGACCGTAGCGGCTCTGTTGCGCCCAGAAGAGATACCCGAGGTTGTAGAAGTAGTAGTCGGACGAGACCGTCAGCGCCGTCGGAAGGTTGATCATTCCTGAACCGGACGCTTCGTCATCGTGGAAGAGACAGCCGTGATATCCCTGGAGACAGCCGGGTACCTTGAAGGTCCCCGTGTCGTCCACGTACTGCGACGCTGGGAAGACGCCGGTCTGCAGTTGGGCCGTGGCGCTGATCATCTTGAAGGTGCTCCCAGGGGTGTAGATGCCCTGAATGGCGTAGTTATTGAAGGCCCCTTCGCTGAGCAGTTGGTGAAAGACGCTGTTCGAGAGTCCCCCGACGAAGGTGTTCAGGTTGAACGAGGGGTAACTGGACATCGCCAGCACAGCGCCACTGCTCGGGTCCAGCACGAGCGCGGCGCCGTTAATGGCGGGTGGGTGCTTGCCGGTCTTGGCATCGACGGATTGGCGGACCTTGAGTATGTCGCTCGACAGGTAACCGTCGAGGGCGGCTTGAAGCCCGGTGTCGATGTTGAGGACAACCGAGTCGCCGACGGTTGGCGCCGTGGTGCGCACCGAACCGAGGATGCTGCCGAAGGCGTTGACTTCGAGGGTGCTCGTTCCGTCGTGGCCGCGCAGATAGCGCTCGTAGAACGACTCGACACCCGTCTTTCCGATCGTCGAGTCCGTCTGGTAACCGGCGTTCGGGTCGGCCGTGATCTCGGCCTGCGTGATCGGCCCGACATAACCCAAGACCTGCGCCGCGACATCTCCCCCATTGGGATACGAGCGCGTCGACACGTCGAGGACTGACACGCCCGGGAATTCGCTCGGATGCAGTTTGATGAAATCGACCTCACTGGTGGGCGCGTTGCTCAGAATCGGCGCCGGTTGGTAGGGGTCGTACTGGAGGTTGTTCAGGTCGGAGTTGATCTGGGCCACGCTCAGCCCCGTCAATGACGCGAGCGCTCCCTTGATGGGAGGGAAGAGGGCCGCTTCAGCGCGTGACAACCGGATCTCGGTCGTCGTGATGTTCGTCACGAGTGGGCGGCCGTTACGGTCGAGGATCAAGCCCCGACTCGCTGGAATCGTGGTGACCCGGAGCGAGTTCGCGTTCACCGACTGCACCGACGACTTGTAATCGAGGACCTGCAGGGTGAAGAGGCGACCGACGAGGACCAGGAACAGGAGCAGGAAAAAACCCCCGATCACCCGCCATCGACGCTCGGGACGGATACGGACTTCGTCGGGCGACGCCACGAGGTCTCGAATACCAACCGGTTTTGGTTCGTTGATCGAGCGACCTCGACCGCGAAAGGGACTCAGCGAGACCCAGGGGCGCCAGATACGCGAGAACCACGATCCAGACGGTCGGTCGCGCCACGATCCCTTCATCGGCGGGTCTTCTCGCCGAACGAGGCGACCGACATGGCTAGTCGAGTCATCGGCCGGGCGAGGAGCAGGAACGCGGCGGCGTTCACAAGGATTGTCGCGAGCAGGCTCCCACGCCAAAGCCCGAAGTTGAAGACGAAGAATCCCCCGATGGTGAACAGAACGGGCGCCGCAGCTCCCCCGATGGCCCCCAGCACCGGCGTGACCCAGATGGCGGCGGAGTCAATATCGCCAATCCCCTCTCGTCCGAGCAGCGACGCCACGTACGCGAGTAGCAAGCCCACGACGACACTCAGGCCGAGTGGCGTCGTGGCGTGCGTGTCGAACAGGAGTCCACCCACCAACGCGACGAACAGCGATAGCGCGGTGTAGCCGGCCAGGCCCATGACCAGCGGCCACAGCCACACGACCATGATCACGACCCCGAAGAAGCGCAGCGACGAAAGGATCTCGAGTTGCACCGCGACGATCACGAGGGTGACGAGTAACGCGGGAACGAGCGCCCTTCTCACGTAGAGGGCTCCCACAGCACCACGTCGACATAACTCAAGAACCGCAGGTCCGCGGTGGGCCGTAGTTCCAGGTTGTACGTGGCGGCCCCCGGGGTGAGCGAGACCTTGGTGACGGTGGCGACCGGAAGCCCAGGTGGATAGAGTCCGCCCCTCAACCCGTTGGTCGACATGATCGTTCCCGGGCTAATTGAGGTGCTGAGCGGGATCGACGTCGCCCCAAGACCGTTGTTCACGCCTTCACCGCTCACAATGAGCGTCGAACTGCCATTGGCGTAGGTCACGCCGACGAGCGAACTGGCGTCGGAGATGAGTCGAACAGTGGCGCCGTGAGGCGTCGTGGAGATGACGGTGCCGACCAGCCCGCCGTTCGCGACGACGGGCATGCCCTCGAGGACCCCGTTGTCGCGCCCCACCGAGATGTCAACGGTTGCGGCGAAATTGGTCGGTGAAACTGCCGTGACTTGCGCGGCAACAGTGGGCAGTGACCCGACGAAAGGAACGTGAAGTCCCGTGGATAGCTCCTGCAGTTGACGCTCGAGCGCCCACGACTCGTTTGCCGTCTGCTCGGCCTTACCGAGTTGATAGCGCAGCTTCTGATTCTGAGCGACGACATCGCTGTAGTTGATCGCACCGGCCAGCAGGTGACCGATGGGACGAGCCACCTCGTTGACGGTCCAACTGAAAGGACTCAGCACGACGTTGGCGCCAGTGCGCAGTCCCGCGACGACACCGCCGCTCAGGTAGAGGATGATCAGCAACACTGTGGCGCCGCCCGCGAAGGTCAGCGCTCGACGTCTCGAACGTTCGCTGGCCACGTGTTAGCGCGAAGGACTGGTCTTCAACATGCGCGAGAAGACATCAAGTTCCTCGAGGCACATGCCACTTCCGAGGGCCACGCAGTTCAATGGATCGTTGGCGACGATGATGGGCATGTTGGTCTCAGCCTCGAGGCGGGCAGCAATGCCGTTCAGCAACGCCCCCCCACCAGTAAGCACGATTCCTTGCTCCATCAGGTCAGATGACAGTTCCGGTGGTGTGCGGTCGAGCGTCACCTTCACCGCATCGACAATCGCCTGCACCGGCTCCTCAATGGCCTTACGTATCTGTTCGGTCGAGATGATGACGGTCTTCGGGAGTCCCGTCACGAGGTCACGGCCGCGAATCTCGGCGCGCAACTCCTCTTCGAGTGGGTACGCCGATCCAAGTTGGATCTTGATCTCCTCGGCGGTCCGCTCACCCAGCGCGAGTTGGAATTCCTTCTTGACGTACGCGACGAGCGCCTCGTCGAGTTCATCGCCGCCGACACGGATCGACTGGCTCGTTACGATGCCGCCGAGTGAGATCACGGCGACCTCCGTGGTCCCACCACCGATGTCAACCACCATGTTGCCGGTCGGCTCATGGATCGGCAGACCCGCACCGATGGCGGCGGCCATGGGCTCCTCGATGATGTACGCCTTGCGCGCGCCGGCGAACTCCGCCGCTTCCATGACCGCTCGTTGCTCGACGCCGGTGATGCCCGAGGGGACGCAGATCACCATCCTCGGTTTCGCGAAACGACGCTGATGGACACGATGGATGAAATAGCGCAGCATCTTCTCGCAGATCTCGAAGTCCGCGATGACGCCATCCTTCAAGGGACGAATGGCCTGGATGTTGCTCGGGGTACGACCTATCATCCGCTTCGCTTCGGCGCCGACGGCGAGCGGCTTGCCATCCTTCACGTCGACGGCGACCACCGACGGCTCGTTCAGGACAATGCCCCGTCCACGCACGTAGACGAGCGTGTTGGCGGTACCGAGGTCGACTGCCATGTCTCGACCTAGAAATGAAAAATTGCGATCAGCCATAAGAACCCTTTATCGAGGACCCGACGAACGTCCTCTCCTACCTCTAAGGCTAGGGCAGAACTCGGACCGTCACCCGAATTCTTAGTTAAGCCAATCCTGGAAAGAAGATTTCGATTTCCCTTTGGGCCGACTCGAGCGAATCAGAGCCGTGAACGAGGTTCTCTCTGGTGTCAATCGCCAGATCGCCCCGGATCGTGCCCGACGCGGCTTCCTTGGGGTTGGTGGTGCCCATCAAGGCGCGAACCACTTTCCACGTCTCGTCAGGTCCTTCGATGACGAGCAGCAATGACGGTCCCCGGGTGATGAAGGCGACAAGGCCTTCGTAGAAGACCTTGCCAACGTGCTCACCGTAATGGCGGGCCGCGGTCGCCTCGTCAATGGTCCGCAAACTCGCCGCGGCCACGCGAAGGCCCTTCTTCTCGAAACGGCGGACGATCTCACCGATCAGACCGCGTTCGACGCCATCAGGCTTGACTATGACAAGTGTTCTATCCACGGTGAGAAAATCTAACAGCCCTACGTGAGGTGTCGAGAAGCCACGTGCACGACCTCGCCACGGACCTCAGCCACGAGATAGAGACTTCCCGCCACGACGATGAGGTCCTCGTCAGTCGAACGCTCGCGCGCGTGCGCGAGTGCGGTCGTCGCGTTCGGGTGCTCGTAGGCCACGCCACCGTGTCGTCGCACCGAAGCCGCGACCTCGGATGCGGCGACTGCGCGCGGCGACTGGGGCGCGCAGCAATGGAACTCCGTGAAACCGAGGGCCACGAGGGGGCTGACCATGTCGTCAATGTCACGTCCGCTCAGCATGCCGAGCACACAGCGGCGTTCACCCTCGACGTGGAACGCTCCGTCGAGGGTGGCGACGAGTGCTCGAACGCCCGCAGGATTGTGTGCGCCATCGACGACGATCATCGGGCGACGCGAGATCAACTCCATCCGTCCGGGCATACGCACGCTCGACATGGTGGAAACGACCACCTCCGTGCCGAGTGCCCGGCCGAGGAACGCCTCGGCGCATACGATGGCCGTCGCGGCGTTCACACCCTGGTGGATACCGTGCAGCGACACCAGCACATCGTCGTAGGTCTCGAAGGGCGTCCGCACCGTTATCGCCCTGCCCCCGAATGCGAGGTCATTGCGCTCAAGCACGAAGTGCTCGTCGAGCAGCCACAACGTGGAGCCGATCTCGTCGGCGCGACGCTGGGCGATCTCCACCACGATGGCGTTGGTGGTCGCCACGACGGCGATTCGCTCGCTTCGAAAGATCCCGACTTTGTCGGCGGTGATCGCGCTTATCGTCGTGCCGAGCACCGCGGTGTGGTCGAGGTCGACGTTCGTCAGAACTGCGACGTCACTGTTGATGACGTTGGTGGAGTCCCACATGCCACCCATGCCCACCTCGATGACGGCGACGTCGACACCTTCGTCAGAGAAGTGCAGGAGGGCCGCGACGGTCAGCAACTCGAAACGCGTCAAGGCGATGTGGCTCACCGACTCCACATCGGCGAGACGTGACAACAAGAGCACGAGACTCTCGTCGTCGATCGGCTCGCCGTTGACGGCGATGCGTTCATTGATCGCGTGAAGATCCGGGCTCGTAAACGTGCCCACCCGCAACCCGGTCGCCGCCAGGAGTGCGCTGGTCAGGGTCGTCGTCGTCCCTTTCCCGTTCGTGCCGGTGATATGGATCGTCGGATAATCGATTTGGGGGTCCGCACACAACGCCAGGGTGTCGACGATGGGCTGCAGGGTCGGGACGTCCTGGCGGTTGGGCGCCACGCGCTCGAAGTCGACGTGCGACTCGAGCCAGCTCAGCGCTTCGTTATACGAATGGAAACGCACGGCTTAGCTCGCGCGACGGGTTCGCGTCGCCTTTCGAAGCTCGTAGGTCGGTGGCGTCTTGTCGCGTACCGATTCCGCGCTCACGATACACCGCTGCACGTCCGAACGGCCCGGCACATCGAACATCGCCTCCAGGAGCACACTCTCGAGAATCGAGCGCAAGCCGCGCGCGCCGGTCTGACGCTCGAGGGCGAGGTCCGCAATCGCGGCGAGTGCGTCGGACTCGATCACGAGTTCGACGCCGTCCATGGCGAGAACCTGCTGGAACTGACGCACCAGCGAATTCTTGGGTTCGGTCAGCACGCTGATGAGCATGTCGCGATCGAGCTGCTGGACGGCGCCGACGATCGGTAGGCGTCCGATGAATTCTGGAATCAGTCCGAACTTGACGAGGTCCTCTGGCAGGGCGTGGCGGAAGAGCTCCACATCACCCTTGCGCTTCGATTCGACCGGCTGATTGAAGCCCATCGACTTCTTGCCGAGACGGCGCTCGATGATCTCCTCCAGTCCGGAGAACGCACCTCCACAGATGAACAAGATGTTCGCCGTGTCGATCGTGATGAACTCCTGGTGGGGATGCTTGCGTCCGCCCTGGGGCGGTACGCTCGCCACCGTGCCCTCGAGGATCTTCAGCAACGCCTGCTGCACACCCTCGCCCGAAACGTCGCGAGTGATCGAGGGGTTCTCCGCCTTCCGGGCGATCTTGTCGATCTCATCGATGTAGATGATCCCTCGCTCGGCACGCTTCACATCGAAGTCGGCGGCGGCGAGGAGCTTCAAGAGGATGTTCTCGACATCCTCGCCGACGTAGCCCGCCTCGGTGAGAGCGGTCGCGTCAGCGATGGCGAAGGGGACGTTCAGCATCCGCGCCAGCGTCTGGGCGAGGAATGTCTTTCCGCACCCGGTGGGTCCGAGCAGCAGCACGTTCGACTTCGCCACCTCCACGTCGTCGTCGTGCAGAGGTCCCGATTGGATCCGCTTGTAGTGGTTGTAGACCGCGACCGAGAGAATCTTCTTGGCGTCGACCTGTCCTATGACAAAGTCGTCCAGGAATGAAGATATCTCGCGCGGCGTAGGAAGGTCCTCGAGAACGAACTCGGGTCGGTCGCCGAACTCGTCAGCGATGATGTCATTGCAGAGGTCGATGCACTCGTCACAAATGTAGACGCTGGGTCCCGCTATGAGCTTTTTGACCTGCTTTTGACCCTTCGCGCAGAAACTGCACTTAATCAGGTCGTTGCTCTCACCAAATTTTGCCACGGATAACCTCCGACACGACCCACCAACCTCATCATCCTACGAGGCGGCGTGCCAAAAAACTGGGCAACTAGACCCGAGCGGAGATAACTTCGTCGATCAGGCCGTATTCCACTGCTTCTTCGGCCCCGATGATGTAGTCACGGTCGGTGTCCTTGGTGATGCGCTCGACAGTCTGACCAGTGTCCGCGGCGAGCATGGCGTTCAGCATGTCCTTCATTCGAAGGATCTCTCGGGCCTGGATCTCGATGTCCGACGCCTGACCACCGACGCCGCCCCACGGCTGGTGCAAGAGGACGCGGGCGTGCGGCAAGGCGTAGCGCTTGCCCTTCGTCCCCGCTCCAAGAAGCACGGCGGCGGCCGAAGCGGCCTGACCGAAACAGAACGTCGACACGTCGGGCTTGATGTACTTCATGGTGTCGTAGATGGCCAGGAGGCCCGTGATGTCACCACCGGGAGAATTGATGTAGAGGTTGATGTCCTTGTCTGGATCCTCTGACTCGAGGAACAGCATCTGGGCGCAGACCAGGTTCGCGATGGTGTCGTCAATCGGCGTACCGAGGAAGATGATGCGCTCGCGAAGGAGCCGGCTGTAGAGGTCGTAGGCACGCTCGCCACGGTTCGACGACTCGACGACCGTGGGGACGAGGTAATTCTGGGCTCGGTAGTTTTCGTTCACCTTTTCACCTTAAACGTTCGAGTCGTCGGACTGGTCCGAGCTCAGGAGCTCCTTGTTGATCTCAATGCCCTCGGGATCGATGAAGGTCACGTTCTCCATCAACCAGCGAGAAGCCTTCATCTTTCCGACCTCCGCGTTGAACGTAGTGACGCGTCCGGTCTCGCGCAGATTCGTGCGCAGAAGGTCGGCGTCGACCCCCATCGACTCGGCGGTCGTCACCAATTCCTCTTCGATCTCCTCCGGGGTGGGCTCGAGTCCCTCCGCGACGACCAGCGCCCTCATCGCGAGGTCGATGCGAACACCGCGAACGGCATCGTCGCGAAGCGTCGCGAGCAACTGGTCGGGTGACTGGTTGGTGACTTGCAGGAAGGTCTCGAGATTCATGTTCTGCTGGGAAAGGCGGTGGCCGAGATCGTGAAGTCGCTCATTGGTTTCGGCGTCGACGAGCACATCGGGCACGACCGCTTCGTCAACAAGGTCGCCGAGCGCTACCAGCATGGCGTCGCGCTGGGACATCTGTGCTTCGACGATCTTCATTCGACGCATCTGACTGACGATCGCGTCGCGCATCTCCTCGGCGGTGGTCCAGTCAGTGTTCTCCTCAACCCACTCGTCGGTCAGTTCCGGTAACTCGCGCTCCTTGACCTGCTTCAGTTTCATCTCGTAGGTGGCGACGATCCCCTCGCCCACGTTGCCGTTGAGTTTCAGTTCCTCGCCGGCCTTCAGACCCAGGATGAGTTCGTCGACGCCTTCGGTGATGGTGCCCGAGCCCACGGTGTACATGAAGTCGCTCATCTCGAGCGGCTCGACGTCCGTCGCGATCTGCTGAACACGGATATCCATGGTCACCAGGTCGCCGGTGACGATGGGTCGGTCGACGTCCTTGAGTATCGCGTCGGTCTCGCGGTATCGGTTGATCTGGTTCTCGACATCGGTGTCCGAGACGTTCGGCGACGGTAGGGTCACTCGCAGATCGCGGTGGCCCGCGATGGTGACGATTGGGCGAACCTCAACTTCGGCCTCGAAGACGAGTGAACCCTCGTCTTCGCCGCTCGTGATATTGATGTCGGGCTGACCAATCGGGTCGATCAGCGTGTCCGCGACGGCTCGAGCGTAGAAGTCCGGCATCGATTCGCGGATCGCTTCGGCGCGCAGTACCTCCACGCCGCCGATATTGGCGATCAAGACGTTCTTAGGGACCTTGCCCTTTCGAAAGCCCTTGACGCTGACCTGCTTGGCCAGCGACACCGCGGCGGCATCGAGCGCGTCATTCATCTCGGCGTCATCGAGTTCGACGACGAGTTTGATTCGGTTGTTGTCTAGGGAAGTTGAGGTTGCGCGCATAAGAGAAAACAGCCTACCGGCTCTCCTCGGTGACCTAAATCATGACGTTGAGCGCCTCGGAAAATGCTCGTGCGAGGGTCGTGTCACCACGGACCACAGTCGCCGAGGCCCGAAGAAAGGCCTCGGCGCTTATCCGACCGGCCGCGCGGCGCCAGAAGAGCGCAACGGGGGTCGTGAGCTCGAACGAGGGCGGCGAGGTTGTCGATTCGATCGCCGTGGCCCGACCCTCGTGCACCTGAAGGAGCACCGTTCGCCCCAGGCGACCACTGAGGTTGACCTGAACGATCGTGCCCTCGGCGCACTGCATCTTGCGCCCGACCACGAAAGGCAGCGATGATTCGAAACGATTGACCACGATCTGCTCGCCGGCGCCGTGGTCGTCTTGGGGCTGCAGCAGCGCGTCGCGGATGTCCTGAAGGTGGATCCAACTGTCGAGTACACGGGTTTCCTGGAACCGGTGATACGGTCGCTCCCCCTCAGGGCTCCAACCGACCTTCTCCCACTGCGCCTCGCTGAGCGAGCGAAGCGACGCGAGGGACGTGGCGCAGGCGTCACGAAACTGGTTCAGGACCTCAAGACCGGGATCGCCTCGATGCGCTTGCACGAACGCCTCATTCAGTTCGCCGATCGGATTGTGCACGTACTCGGGCCAGTCGCCGTTGAAGGCAGGAACCGGCGTGCCCTGCAGCATCAATTCGAAGCCGAGCAGATGACTCACGATGTCACGGACTGTCCAACCGGGACACGCGGTCATCGCGTCGTAGGCCGATTCCGGCTGCGATCGCAAGAGTCGGTCAATCGAACTCCACGTCTCGTCGAGCGCGTCTGTAATCCATTCGTAGGCCACGGAATTCCTCCCCAACTCTCGGCCTCAGCCTACGGAGTCGACTCGAGCGACCGGAGCATTCGAGATTATGTGCAACGATAGACGGACGGGAAGTAGCGCAGCTTGGTTAGCGCGCCTGGTTTGGGACCAGGAGGCCGCGGGTTCGAATCCCGCCTTCCCGACCACGTCCGCTGAACCCCATCAGGGGGTTCAGCTCGATGGGTGAGGATGTTCCACGAGCCGTTCCTTGGGCAAAGCATCGGGCAACGGGCTCGTCGTGGACCGTGTCCGGAGCGACCGAGGAGCTCAGCCGCCCTCGGCCAGTGCGCGAGCGATCCGATCGTCACACCAGCGCGGGAGTTGCGTCTCGGCTTGGGATTGTTGTTCATCCGTGAGGCGTGTTCGCCGTAGCCGATGTAGTGGACGCGCCCGCCTGTCGAGCCAGAGGTTACCGGGCGCTGGTTCTCCTTGCGGCGAGCCGGCGAGCCAGACCGTCGTGTCTGCACCCTGGGTCGGGGTGCGCAGCAGCGGCCCCATCACCTTTGAGAATCCAGGAATTCCTTCCGACACGCCGGGGGTTGCCGCCCAACCCGGATGCACGAGATGAAATGCCAAACCACGCGGGCCGTACGTGGCCTGCCAGTGGGCGCTGAGTACGGATTGGGCCCTCTTGGCCCGGGCGTACGCGATGGTTCCCTTGTAATCAGTCGGACCCATCTCCAAGGTGGCCAAGTCGAACCTCTCGGTGTACATGCCACCAGACGTCATCGTGATCACGCGAGCGTCCGAGGAGAGACTGTTCGAACTCACGAGACGCTCGGTAAGGAGATACGGACTCAGCAGATGGGTCGCCACCGTTGTCTCGACTCCCTCAGAGGTCGCGGTGTAGGCGGGAAGTAGCGCGCCGGCGTTGTGAATCAGCACGTCGATGGGCGCGCCCGACCGGGTCAGATCCTCACTCAGTGCGGCGGTGTCGGCGAGCAGAGAGAGATCGCACCGATGACCTTGAACCTCGCCGAGGGCCACACGACGAATACGATCGAGTGCAGCCTCGATCTTCACCTCGTTACGACCCACCACGTGGACCGTGGCCCCCAGAAATGCGAGGCGTTCCGCCGTGGCGAGGCCGAGTCCGGATGTGGCACCCGTGACGACGATGGTTCGACCCTTGGCGTTGGCAGGCTCACTCCACCCGTCGAGTCGAGAGCGGACAACGAAGCCAATCTTGGAGAAGCTTCCGACGACGCTGGCCTCCAGCACGGCGTCGACTGTCCGACTCACCGACGAGCGGACCGTCATCGCAAGTAACCGTTGCGTAGTTGTTCGCCAGCCTGCTTTCCGAAATGATTGATCGACAACCTGAAGAAAGGGTCGAGCAGTGCGGCAGCGCCTTTTCCCGCGAGCCTCGCCTCGTAGACGAGGGTGGTGGTACCGGTCCCACTTGACGCGACGTCGACGGTGTCCTCGGAGACGAAGAGCCCGGTCTCGGCCCGAAGCACCACGCGATCCGCGGTCAAGGTCGTCACCCGATACGTCAAGACGAGGTCACGCCCGAGGAAGCCGAGAGTCACGCGGAACGACGATCCTTGCGCCACCGGACCTTCGTCCAGTCGAACGACCGACGAGATGCTCGGATCCCACGATGCTGCGTTGGTCATGTCAGCGAAGAACTCGACAACGTCCGATGTCGACTTGCTCGTTGTCGCCCGAAAATGAAATTTTGCCATTATGACCTCCACCATCAAACTACGGCCGGAGTTGCAATTTCGTGCGTTGACATTCGCGATCGGCCCCGGTGTGGTTCGTTCTCACTTGAACCACCTCACTCCTGGTGCCCCCGGCAGGAGTCGAACCCGCAGCCTGACGGGTAGAAACCGTCTGCTCTATCCAGTTGAGCTACAGGGGCGCACCCCCATCGTAGTGATCCGTTTCTCACCTCTTGGAACCATTCGATCACTGTGTCATAATGGAATGTCTTGGTGGGCGTAGCTCAGTTGGTTAGAGCGCCAGGTTGTGGTCCTGGAGGCCGCGGGTTCGAACCCCGTCGCTCACCCCACGTGGCACCCGACTTCCTTTCGAAAGGAAGTCGGGTGAACTTTCGCATCGGGGCCCGCAAGGACCAGTAGATTTCCTCTGGTGGCCCTTGGCCCGACAATAAGGGGGAGATTATGACAATTGTCCGCGATTCGTTCTACATAGACGGTGAATGGGTAAAGGCAACGTCGAGTGAGACCCTCGACGTAACGACGTCGGGAACGGGTGAGCTCTACGCCACCATTCCCGCCGGCACCGTCGAGGAAGCCAACCGAGCTGTCGAGGCTGCAGCTGCAGCATTCACTGCGTGGTCGAACACCAGCCCCAAGGAGCGTGGTGAGTTCCTCGTCCGCATTTCCGAGAGACTTGCAGAACGCAGTGACGAGATCGCTTTGACGATCGCCAACGAAGTCGGGATGCCGCTCATGCTCGCCAAGGGCATTCAAGCTGGCCTGCCCACAATGACCTTCGCCGACAACGCGAAACGCGCCGCTGAGTTCACGTGGGAAGAGGAGGTCGGAAATTCGACCTTCGTTCGCGAACCCGTCGGTGTCGTCGCGGCGATCACCCCATGGAACTACCCACTGCACCAGATCGCCAATAAGGTTGCCGCGTCGCTGGCGGCCGGTTGCACCGTCGTGCTCAAGCCGAGTGAAGTTGCGCCCATCAATGCCTTCATCCTCGCCGAGATCATTCATGAGGTTGGTTTGCCCAAGGGCGTCTTCAACATGGTGACGGGCGTTGGGCCGGTCGTCGGTGAAGCACTCGTGGCTCACCCCAAGACCGACATGGTGTCGTTCACCGGTTCGACCCGCGCCGGAAAGCGCGTCATGCAAATCGCGGCGGAGATGGTCAAGCGCGTCTCGCTCGAACTGGGCGGCAAGTCCGCCAACATCATCTTGGACGATGCCGACTTCACGAAGGCCGTCGGGGATGGCGTCTTCAAGGCATACCTGAACTCCGGGCAGACGTGTTCGGCCCTCACTCGAATGGTCGTGCCTCGTGCGCGCCTCGCTGAAGTTGAGGACCTCGCGGTTGCCGCGGCGTCGGGCCTCCAGCCTGGCGACCCCATCACTGGGGGCAGCCTTCTCGGCCCTCTGGTCAGCGCCGCTCAACAGCAACGTGTTCGTGACTACATCAACAAGGGAATTAATGAGGGAGCGCGCATCATCTGCGGTGGCGTGACGCCGCCTGAGGGATTGGAAAAGGGTTTCTACGTCCAGCCAACCATCTTCTCGGACGTCACCAACGACATGACCATCGCTCAAGAGGAGATCTTCGGACCGGTGCTGTCGATCATTCCCTACGACACCGAGGACGAAGCGATCGCGATCGCCAATGACTCCCTGTACGGGTTGGCTGGTGGTGTCTGGGCCGGCACCGACGAGAAGGCCTTCGAAGTCGCTCGAAAGATCCGGACCGGTCAGGTCGAGATCAACGGTGGCGCGTTCAACATCGTTGCCCCCTTCGGTGGCTACAAGCAGTCTGGTATTGGTCGCGAGCTCGGACAGTACGGTTTCGAGGAGTTCCTTGAAGTGAAGGCAATTCAGCACAACTAGTGCACGCCGCTACCGGCGCGTGACGGTATAGACTCGTCTCGCGCCGGTAGCTCAATTGGCAGAGCATTTGACTCTTAATCAACAGGTTCCGGGTTCAAGTCCCGGCCGGCGCACTAGGTTGACCAGGGTATTTGGAGCGAAGTGGGCTCCAAGCCCGGAGTCAACACCACATCAACACCACACAATGTCGATTTTGGCGTAGCATTCGTTTGATGAGCGGTGGTATTAGACAAATGAGTCCGGGCATTTGGGAAGTTCGATTTGACGCCGGACGCGACCCCGTGTCTGGGCGTCGACGCCAAAAGGCCAAGTGGGTTCACGGCAGCAAACGCGATGCTCAGCGAATTCTCAATTCTCTGGCTAGCGAGGTCGACTCTGGTCGGTTCGCCGGTACCTCCGCCGTCACTTTCGACCAATTGGCAACCAAATGGCTGGCACAAGCCGAAGAAAACCTGAGTCCGACAACGCTAAGAACCTACAAGAGCCTTCTCTCGAATTGGATTCTTCCGGGACTCGGAGATCGCAAGATCGGCAGCATCCAATCCTCTGACCTGGACGATCTCTACCGAGAACTCACCAAACGGTTGCATCTGTCTGCGTCAACCGTTCGTCAGGTGCACGCCATCATCCGAAGGGCGTTTCGTCAAGCGAATCTCTGGGGTTGGATCTGTCAACGCGCATCGAAAATAGCCACACCTGTGCATCGAAAACAGCCACACGTGGTTATTGCCTTAAGTCTGCCTGAAGAATGTGGCTGACGCCAACTTCTCTCAGGACTTTCT